>Ga0123352_10007641_pt1 | contig 16719 bp, 7 predicted proteins | sample TergutLab28metaG_FD_89700 | JGI IMG/M metagenome (GOLD analysis project Ga0123352, IMG submission 89700) | Labiotermes labralis P1 segment gut microbial communities from Petit-Saut dam, French Guiana - Lab288 P1 | ecosystem: Host-associated > Arthropoda: Insects > Digestive system > Gut ... | reverse complement strand
GGCGTGCTGCTGACCACTCACCCCTTCTAGTGGCGCGGTCATGGAAGAGTAGAGCTATAGCTCTACCCACCCTCTGGCCCACACCGGGCCTGTAAGGGGATTGCTTTACTTTCCTGTACCATCACTAGGTAAAATGTAAAGGTGAAGCAATCCCATTAGAGGCATGGAGAGGCCCTGAGGATTCCAGGATTTTGAGGCTCCCAGATTTCAAGACACTCGGCACGTGAAGGTGGTAAGGTTGTCAGCCTTATGCACCAGCCGCCTTTACCGCAGGAAATATTCCTGGCACTTATTTCTGTTCGAGTCTGAGTCAACCCCAAGGTCATAGTGCAACCGGAAGGTTTATTTCAATGACATCATCGGGAATCGAACCCACGCCCTTCCGGCTTGTAGCGCAGTGCCTCAACCAACTGCGCCACCGCGTACCCCACTATCACCAGGGCCTATTGCATTTGTTCAAGAATCTTATTATTTAAATGTCTGTGCTGATTTGATCTGTGTGTTGTCACACGCATCCTCAAATTTTCACTTCGAGTAAATATTTTGTATTTAGTGACTTTACGACCAAGGCGTGGCTTTGGCCACCCAACCATATCTAGCGGCGAGGTTAAAGAGAGAGTAGAACTGTACCTCTAATCCATCTCTGGGCCTTCGTGGCTTGTTCTAAAGTGAACGTAATCTTTACCTTTTAATTACTGACTTACTTACCATACTACATTCTGCAGATATATTTGCATTGAATCTTTGTTCCAAATTTCACAATCCTGAACATAAACAATAAATATAAAATTCATCCAGGCTTTGCTTTACACACTAGTTGTATCCTGAAAGAGCGGGCGTGAATCAAAAGGCGTACATCAGAAATCATATTTCCAAAACAAATAAGGCGTTCGCGCAAAACAACGCAGCCAAACAATATGCGTTAAACCGAAAATCAGAAGACGTAAATTAAGATGTGCTCTAAACTTCTATCCGGTGTTAAAGTAAAAATGCCTATAACAAAGGACGTAAAACAAGGCGTACGTGTACTGATATCGCACGTTCTTAATTTCCTCTATTTTGCATTACGTTAACTGCCTCAAAAGCAGATCAGTACCAACATAGCAACGTGATGCTAAACCATGAGAAGTGCGTCATTGAATTTTGACTTCACACCACAACAAATATGTACGTATGTATATATGTATGTATGTACGCGATGCTGCGTGGAGAAGGGTCTGATTCGCTGTATCTGATTGGCTTTGCCTTCAGAACAGGAGCCGCCTTGCCTGCACAGGTACGACTAACGAAGCTAAACTTGGTCGTAATTCTGCCAGATATCATCACATGGTACACAACATCATAAATATCATGGTCACTGCTGGTGATCAGCAGGTTAGAGAAGAAATATTTAAACATTATACCCAATAACAGGAAGGTGCGTTTTCTGACGTCACGGCATGGAAGTCAGTTCAATTTAACCATAAACAATTTTATATGAAATTTACAGCACTGTGGTAAAAATTTCAAATAGAGATCGATAAGTGTGTTGTTAACATTTATCCCTGACAGTTACTCGTGACCCATGCAAATGTTGCCTGGGAAGCTAAGAAAACAGCTACAGGCACTGAGAATCCAGGAAAATATTTACAAATTTCTTTTCCTTTCGGAAATACGTATCTGTGAAAAAGTTTCACGTAAGTGAGTTGAAAAAATTACCACAAAAACATAGAGATTTTAGGCCCTCACGTCGGTGTTGATGGACTTTAAAGCCGTCTGGGTTACGACTCTGGGTCGATTGGTAAATAGTTACCGAGGTTTTTCGACTAATTTGCTGCTTCCTTCTTCAGAGTCCGTGCAGTCGAAATTACTCTCTTTGGACTGCGTAGACCCTGAAGTTGAAGCCAGCAAGCGCTTTCCAGCTTCTTTAAATATTCACCGATATCACAAAACCAGAATCCTCAGCATCATAATTGGTTGCAGATGGGTTATGTGATTTTTTTAACTCTCTGACTTACCAGACGAAGACTAACAAATGACATCCGCAGTTCAGGCCTTGCTATAACGTAAGCAAGATTTCTTGTCTTTTAATTTACTCTTACATTTGAAAAAGTTTCTTTGCACATAAAAAGCATACTTTCCAGATATGAACTGTCACAAACCTAATTCAATGTAAGAGACTCAATATGTTCCATTTCTTGCATTAAAGATGTATATCAACTCACATGACAAGGCCAGAAAATACAAGAACTGAATATGTGTTTATCAGCTGGCATTCGTTCACCAACATGTTTCGACCGCAATCGCGATAATCATCAGGGTAACTTACAATGATATTGGGAATCCAAATAAATGTTGTTAAAATTTATAATTGAAATACTCAGTTTTTAAAAAGAATGTCTCAGACGTATTTTAGAATCACTAAAAAGCAATTTTATTTATATTAAATTGCAACAAATTGATGATCGCGATGGCGCTCGAAACACGATGCTATCGCATTATGTGATAAATACATATGTGCATTTGTTGGTCTTTTTGTGTGAATTAAAAAAATTGCTCTCAACGTTTTAAACTAAATTAATTTAAATATTTTTGTGAGACTTAAATGAGTACCAAATTTCTCTACATGGCTCTTCGTGCTGTTACACGTATCTAACGTGCAGCGTGGCAAAATGCCCCAAACTGAAAGCCCCCTTAAAATTATCAACTTGCAGAGGGACGTCAGTCTGTATAGACCTGACGCTTTGCGTGCATGCTCTGCAGCCTATTTATAGCTGCGCCAAATTCTAAACCAATATATAAAACGAGCTAGAAGGATTCAAAGAATATCATCAAGACTGCAGACACTTTAAAAGAGGCTACACATCTGTGTACTTGAATGTACTAGTTTGTTTGTAGAAAATTGACAGGCGTAAAACGAAGTTAATTTTCATGCTCTCCGAATCACTCTGTATTCGCCACTTCAAGTTTTAATTACGAGATACGACTCCTCACTGTGTTCGTGCCTTTGAAATTAAGTACTCCATTAAGGGGTCTTCGAGCAGGGTCACCAATGAAATCAAACTACGTCATTCCTAATTGATTTTTTTTTATTAAAGTCTAATTAATTAGCTTCAGGAATTTTGAATACTTTACACATCAATGAGTACGTAAACCATTATCAAGGCGAAATCTCTGAAAATTTTCAAAATGAAACAAAAAATACCATCAGCAAAATAACCTACAGACCAAAATAGACGAAAATTGAAATAAGTACGGTTGGAATTTGTAAATCGCTTTAAAATACGAACTGGATATTGAATTGATTACAAGAAAAACAAGTCTGTATAACTGAGGGAACGATACAAAGAGCTGGCTTCTCAGGCTTCCGGGGATTAAAGAATTAAACTTTCAAATTTAAATTATATTCTGTCACTGGTGTCGAGCCAGTTAACAGTCACTTTAGTGAAATGTTGTCCTCCATGGCGTTGATTTTGAGAAGCCACTTTGCTAATGCTCAAAACAGAAGGACAGTAAGATAATCGCGAGATCGAAAGCTGTTCAGTGATAAACTGCCAGTTCTTAAATTCAGTGACGCACAAAATAAGATAATATAAGTTTTCTAAAAAACGAAGGTTAATATAAACAACAAAGAAGTATTACATTATTGCACTAGTTTCTTCTCTCTGTATACTTTCGTAACCTACAAGCTACAAGTATGCAAACTGCTTTGTTGTGGTGTGTACTGTCTTGGAGCTTGACAGACGTTTAAAGACTTTCGGAAAAAAAACAACTCTCTCTTTGTGACTAGATATGGCAGCAACTGGTTGTCTGAAACGTCGGTATCAAAGCCTGAATTCTGACGCAACAATTGCTTACTTCATTGTAATAAAGATACATCTTACAGGCAAGTTTTCAGGGATACACTGATAGATGTTACCCGTGAAACAAGGAGCTGCGATACCAGCGGTACGACAGTCACCCCGAGACTGAATAATCTTTGGAACAGCTCATAACATGATCGTCCTAATACTACTTCCAAAGTTCAAAGATATTTTTATTATATGGCTGCCGCAGACAGACACAAAAAGAGAACGAAACACAACCCTCCATTAATTACACAAATTGATTTTACGTTGCTGGATTTTTAATTCTTACGCCGTGTACTGAGTCATAAGGAAATTAAAGGCTAACTCACACATACCATGCCGTGCCCATGCCGTTCCCCTGCCTTGCCGTGCCGCTAAGGGTTTAGACTATGTCTTTCCCATTTGATTTACACAGTGCGGCTGTTTCTGATTCACACTTACCACGTCATGCCCATGCCGCGCCCATGCCGTGCTCCGACCATGCCGTTCTGTAAGCGACTTCTCAAGGCCACGGCACAGCACGGCATGGGCACTGCATGGCATGTGTGAATTAACATCTATCTGCTCGCATTCGGGTTCTTCTGGCTACCCCGTGGAGTTCCACGAAGGTTGTTACAAGAAGCATACCAATCTCAGATGCAGGTGGCCAGTGTGAAACCAAACAACTTTTGTCATGGGCGAGGAAACATTATTTTTGTGCAAGAACGAACAAACAGCCAAGGTTCCCACGGGGTTTTTCCAAGCCATTTTCACAAGTTCCGGAAAACCTCTCAGCAAACAATCACAACTCAATGTACCCTCGATCAGAATAAACAATTATGCCTCCTATTAACTCATTTACTTAATGCCCTTCTAATTTCAGTGTGACGCATTTTACATTTCATCTGAAAAAATGAACATCGAACGAACAGTACATAAAGACCTTGCATTGTCACTTCTTCCATGTACACAAAGTGATTTTAATTAAAAAGTAGATCAACATGCTGCTAATGTTAGAAGAGTTGCCACTGACATGCAGCACCACATGTTTAAGTCTTAACACAATACAGTGTAGAGCAAGTATTTTTTAAGATATAAAGAAAAGTTACACAATTTGTCTGTTATTTATAGTCACAGAAGCTCAAATGTAATTGCTGTTGGAAACCCCAGATTCTCCATTCTCACTTCCTAGAAATCAACACATCCTCCACTCAGTTGTGTGCCGCATATGTTAACATGTCTTTTGTAATTTTCTCGCGAATTGCCCTTGTTTATAAGCATATCTACTTTCAGTATGCAGTAAAGTTGCACGGACACTCATTTCAAAATAAATATGTTAGGTTTATTAATAACATTAATTTTGAACTGTCCCTCCTTTTCTTATTGCTTCCAGTTACAAAGGGACTGGCCCAACATTTTCAAAGCACTGTCCGTACTTTTCCCTTACACTCATGGCTTCTTCACTTGCACTTCCACCGGAACGGCGTAATGTTTTGACGTAAGATAACTGTGATGGAGGGTCTGTGTTTTCAAGCACACAGTCTTCCACACTGGCAACATTCCTTAAGTAACTGTGCAAACAAGCAACAAAAACTACTTTATCTGCGTTTTCAGGATTCAGTTGAATTCGGCCATAAAATAACCTAAATTTCTGAGTGAAAATACCGAAAGCATTCCCAACAACTCGGCGTCCCCTTGGCCGTCTGTAGTTATAGAATTGCTTGCTCCAATCGTTCCGGGCTGAAATCCCTGGGTAAGGTCGTGGCAAATATTCCTTTAGAGGAAATGCTTCGTCGCCCACTATTACAAAGGGCAGGGGTTCTTCACTGTTAGGCGGTGGTTTAGAATTGGAAATATTAAGCATATTGGCTTCCAGCGATTTTCCCAAAAATCGATCTTGTCGAAAGTCCTCCATCACTGGATTTGCCTTATCCTTCAACGTCGATTAAGATAAACTTATAATTGGCATCGACCAAAGCCAAGAGAACTACAGAAAACGTCTTTCTGTAATTAAAGAAAAGGGAGCCACTGTTATGCGGTGTTTGTGTCTCAAAATGTTTGTTCCAGATTGCCTCGCAGGTTGGTATGATTATAGAATACACAGTTGAAAGTGTTATTCTGTAGCTGAAGCTCATCGATATTTGGGAATTCCCTGAAGCCAGAAATCTGAAAATAAACACAACCGTATTTAACAAATGACTTTTACAACCTCCACATTTTTAACAGGAGTACTGCTTTCTGGGGTGTGTTGAATATGTTATGATGATCACGTAGACAGATTATTTGTAATTATGCATTCTTATGAACTAACCTTAAAGTTAAAGTAAGTCTTTCTTCTGTTCTTATGCTCCGCCTCCATCTTGTATTCTTCTTTTCAGTGTCTGTGTGCAACAACTGTTTCAAGTTTTCAACTTTCGAAGAACTCATTCCAAAATATTTGAAAATTGTTTGCTTGACATCTATCAAACGTCCAAATAGAGTGTGATATTCTTCTTCCTCTTCTCTTGCTCGGAACACCTTATGAATCCAGTGTTTTCGTTTTTTTCGCTTTTATTCTTCTGCAAGAATGTAAACCCCACAAACAATGATCACATCCTCCTCACAACGATCCATACCTACGACTGTAAAGAGTGGTAGCAGCATACTACAAAGTAAAAGACGGTCTGTTAATCTGTTGGACTAGCAGTTCGGATATTTCCGGCTACCACGCGGACTTTCACTAAGGACACGGCACTGTCGGAGCATGGCAGGGGCCCGGCACGGCGTGTGAGATTTAAAGTGGTGTGGCATGGCAGGGGAACGGCAGGGGAACGGCATGGGCGCGGCATGCTCTGTGTAAATTAGCCTTAAGTGTGCTTTAAATCAAGAATTTAGAAATATCTTTAAAAACCATCTATTACTTATATGCATCCGAGTTCTTCGCATATGCGATTTTAGATGCAGATGAAGAAACTTCCAGGATTGGAAGCCGTTTCTTTGTAGGTTTAGAGAAACTTCCAGCACGCCGTACCCAGATATTCAATAAAATGGTTTATTCCGCCTTAACACAACTGTAATACGTTAGTTGAATACAGAATATTAGATACACAACGGGAAGGCTTCTATTAAAAAAGGCTATATCCACAGTTTCAGCAATTAGCCCAAAAAAATACAGAATAAACCATACAATTAAATACTAATTTATTTCATTATGTTTTTTCTTCATTTTTTTCTTTCTTTCTCCGTCTGACCTCCTCTACCCAGTCACTGTAGATGTTATGTTTATTGTTGGGATCGCTCTCAAAAACACACATTCTCAGTAGGACTCCTCTGGACGAGAGATCGGCCCGCCGCAGAGGCCTGACAACATACAACACGCACAAGAGACGAAAGTCCCAGGCCTCACCAGGATTCCAAACTTCACTCCCAGCAAGGGAGCGGCCGCAGACCCACGTCTTAAACCGTACGGCCACCGAGATCGGTTTAAGTACGAATTACAACTTGTAAATTACGCTTCTTGTCTTCAAATTATATTTAGTGCGTACCAATAGTCTGAAACCACGTACAGTCTTCATTTTCATTCTGTGTAATTTATATTTTATTTATTTAAATCTTAGTAGCTGTGAATGCACTCTTTCTCAGCTGTTCTTAGTTCCTTTCTCCATGCTTTACTTATAAAAATAATTTAGACTTAAGAATTTATTCTTAATTATTTTGGTAGGCTTATTTTCATATTTTTCACTTTTGGTGAAAAATTGGTTTGCCGCCAACTTATAAGTTGTCGCTTTCTTTACGGTTGGCTCCGTTTCCTCTCTTTGTACTCTACAAATAAGCTGTCTTTCCTCTTTCTAACGCATTCCCGTGTTATAAGACTTCGGCTTGTTTGTGGTCGAATTCTTCGTTCGTCTCGGCTAATTCTTTGAATTTCAACATGGTTAGTTAGCACACCTTATGTGTTTTTGGTCTCTTTTCATCTCGATAAATGATAACAAGTGTTGCAATATCCAAAATGTATATATACACATGGATTATTTGAGGTCGTAAAAAACACTTATCAAAAATTTACTTCTTAGCCTCAAATGCATTTGTTAGTGGTGTCTGAGACAACATACACGTAGCTTCTAAAAGAGACAGTGAATAAGCCCCAACCATGAACTCAAGTAAACGTACTGAATTGGCGTAATTATCCAATTGCTGCAAGCATGATAAATATTGTTGATATAGTCCTATCAATACTTTCAGCTCTCCAGTAATGAAGCCAGCGTAAAACTGGAAGAACAGCTTTTCGCTCCCTACATGCTATACCGTAACAGTCCTGTTTTTACGACACAAAGCTTCGGATAACATAAGGTCAGTCATAACTACATCAGACAGGAATCAGCAGCTTTCGAATTATCACAAATATGACGCCCGCAGAGATCGTCTGATGAATGCACTGTTGTATGTTTGTTTTGAGGATAAAATGCGAGTGGAATAAACAGTCAGACATAGAGAGGCAGAGAATGGCCACGTGGCAGAAAGAGGAGGTTCGTCTATGTATCATGGCAAACTATAACATTCGCTCCAACTCCATGGAGCATAGTCTTACGTTGGAGACGTTAACAGGTCAAGAAATTCCCCGCATTTTATGAAAACCGATGTTCCATTACCGCATTCAAACAGCCCGCCACCTGTCTCTACCCTGTGCCAGATCAATCCAGTCCATGTCTCCATCCGACCTCTGGAAGATCCATTTAAATATTATCCTCCCATCTACACTTAGATTAAAAGTGGTCTCTTTCTCTCAGGTTTCCCCACCAAAAACCTGTACGCACCTCTCCTATAAACTATACGTGCTACATGCCACGCCCATCTCAAAACTATGTCCGAGGTCTTTGTGAATGTTTTGCAACATGGTAAGTTGTTACGGCGAGAAGCTATTACCACCTCGCCCTGCCCCGAAAGTTGAGGACCACCCTTGGCTGTCCGCGAACGTTTATTAAATTATTCGCCATTACCCTCCATACTGTAATATTAGGCTGATTTCAAATGAAAACCCCGGATATTTGTTTCACATAATCAGCCGTAAAATTAATTAGGCTACAGATGTGATCACATAAAAAGCGAAGAGAGGATACACCATTTTCTTGGCGTCGCTACGAAGTAAGTACGATAAACTGCGTCACGTTTATCGTAAAGTGCATATCGTGGCATATCTCCAGCTGACGAAATATCACAAAAAAAACCTTCAACATGTAAAATTATTTACAGCTCAAGAAGTGTTACAACCGCTTCGTGATGAAGAATCATACGAAGTGAGATAGGCATACAGATTTAATGTACCTTAAATTTCACCTTTCAGGTTCACGAACTCTGAACTTTATGAGGTCAGGAAGTTGAAACTTCGTACTGTGGAATAATTAAGACGTAGTTGCCCTAACCCACTTGTAATTCCAGTTACTGACTATGAAGGCGTATGATTTCAAAGGAGAATATAATGATTGGGAATCGTTAATTTACATGATTTAAGATGCAGGTTCCGTGGTTTTGCAGGTACAGTAATGCGGTTAGCTCGAACTTCGTGAAATAAATCACTTTGTTTCAAGATCAATAATAAGATTACTTATTTACATGTTGCATATACAGACACGAACTTACAGCAGAGTTAAGTCCTTTCGAATAAATGAAAATGTGCTGCAGTATATCTGAAACAGCAAATTGTTAATTATATTGTTTCTTTGGTTATGTAATTACACTGATTCAATTGCAGGAGTTGTTTAAAATCAGGTCATGTGATCGAAATCATATTTTATCTAAGAAAGTTTATAATAATTAATAAAAACAATCACTTTATTAATATATTTATTTCAATGTCATGTCTATAAGTGCTAGTGCCGCAGTTGGTTGAAGCATTAAGCTACAAGCCCGAAGGTCGTCAGTTCAGTTCCCGAAGGCGACATTGTGATTTGGCATTGAACTACTCCTTCCGGTCGCACCTCAGTCGTTAACAGGCATGAGTACCAGGTGCATAGGGCCGTCGATTGTTTAGAAATTCTGGGAACATAACGGTCTGTCCAAGCTTGTACAGAGGTTGCTTTACCTTACCTTTTATCTACATGTGCTCAGTTAGTATTCAATCTGTAAAGTCAACACACTTATAAAATTAGATTGCGTTAGAAACGTCGAGACTTATAATTAAACGCTGAAATAAATTTCAAGGTGAAAGTAATAAGTCTCAAGGCGCTCAGAAATTATTTAATTATTCACAATACTGCTCATATTTTTGACATGTGTAGTGTTGTTACTTCAAGTCTAAGTTTTCTTTAAGACATAAACGGGCTAACCACTAGTGTCAGGTCAACGTATATTTGTAACGACATACAAGACCGATTTTTAACAAACAAGAGTGGGCAACGAAACACTTGTTACAGACATAACTGTTGTTAGACGTGTTCCATTACCTCAATGACATTTCTTATACGAATGAGATCGGCTGTAGACAAGTTTATTTAGCTTTGCCAGTCACTCACACAGAGATCACATCTGTCAGACTGGGAACTGATCTCAATTCCACTTTATAAAAGGTGACAGGTTATGCACCATTTCCTTTTCGTAAACCGTCACCTGTGGGACGCAGATGCCAGTAAAAAAAAACGTGTCGCATGTTAAATACTGTCACGTCCTCACACTGAAATTCACACAATCCTCTCCGAGACGACATTGTGTGCACTAAAAACTTCCAGCCTGTTGTCCATGATACTGGGACAATTTACCAGCCTGTTGCTTTCCAATGTAAATTGGAGTATGGCAGGTATGAGATACAAAGCGACTTGCTTTCATTTTAATAAGAGATAGTGTTTTGTAGATGGTACATTTTACACTTTTTTTGTCTACTGCCTGCATTTCGGGACGATGAGTGTAACGAATCGATTTGAGTGGTGTTCTACTTCCGCTGCAAATTTGATTCCAAAGGTTGTAACTCTCTCAAACGAAATTATTATGCCAACGTCCGCAACACATATTCAAATATTTCGAAACTGCAAGGGACTGTACACAGTTGCAAGGGAGAGAGCGTCTGAAGTACACAGAGCTTTATAAAAATCATCTTATAATTCCGATAGATTTTATTTATTATAACAGGACGACCAACTATCTGACTCCATGAAGCAGAATCCTTCTAGAGAACATGAAAGTGTTTCAGCTAGTCAAGAAATTCCCCGTATTTTATGCTACTCAAACGTTCATATAAACATTCACAAGCGCCCTCCATCTCTTCCTCTCATGTGTTTTGAAGATCTACTTTAATATTATCTTCCCATCCACGCCTAAAACTTCCAAGTGGTCCCTTTCTCTCAGGTCTCCCCACCAAAATCTTGTATGCACCTCTCTTGTCCCCTATACGTGCCACTTGATCCGCCCATCTCATTCTTCTTGATTTGATCACCCAGATCGTACTTGGAGAGAAAAAATCATAAGGCCCTTCGTTATGTAATCTTTTCGACTCCCGTGTTACATGATATGGAGACAATACAGTAATAATTACATCTCTAATACCATGAAGTTTGTGTTCGCAGTCGACAGTGTGGAAGAGATATCAGACATATATCGAGAAAGGCGTGTTGTTAGAAAGCACTTTTAGTGTCTGTGACTAAGGCTACCAGGTGGAAGGAAAGCCAAGCAGCGGTGATTGGCGACAACAGATTACGTAGAGTAACTACGATTTAGTAATTCGCAGTGGATAAGCTGGAGGGTCCTCAGTGGACGTGTCCAGCCATAAGAAGCATCATACAGGTGCTTTGAAGACTGCGCAAGCCTAGTGCTACACGATAAAGTCCTGTATACAGGTTACTCACAAAAGGAAGGCATATAAACTTCTCAGTCCATTTGTCGGAATTTTTAGTCTATTCATAACATTATGCACCGGTATGTTGCAAGATACATACGGAAAAATATGAACGTGAGGTGGGAATGACGAAATAATAAATATTAGTGAAAATCGTGCAAGGGATGTCAGTGTCTAGTTTGTATTTAAGAGCCAAATCACCCAACCACCGGCTGGTACTCTCAGAAAAATTAGAGTTGAAAGCATTCATCTTGTTACTTTAATTATACCAACTAATGCACTTATATAAAAATGTGCCTGCCTACAGGTGTGCGACGCACACCCATAGGCAGGCACATTCTCAACACAGTACGACATGCTGCCACAACACCCTGTTAATATAAGGAAATTAACTAGTGAGTGTTTTTAATATGTAACTTTAGCAAGGAACAATATGGCTCCCTGAAGATGATCTTAGGACCGAAACATGTTGGAGCAATTTTAAGTGTTTTAATGTGAAATTTTTGTATAAACGCATTAGTTGGTATAATTAAAGTGACTCTACGAAGTGCACGGTGCAACAATTAAGATTCATCTTGTTATTTACTGAGGTTTGAGGTTAGATTTTAATGAAGCACCGTTGTTAGATCTAGGTGGCAGCTCCAGGAACCTACGAAAGTCATATATATTCAGCCAAAATGTGATTTAACATTTCTGTTCATTAGCTTAAATAATCATATATAAGATTTGATGTTTGTGTGACCGTGCATCTCTGATGCATTATTATAAACAACCAACTAGATGCAACAATAACAATTTATTAGTGATTTCAATCAGCTCAACATGTTTCGGACGATAATTTCGCCCATCCTCAGGAGCATTATACCACAAGCTGTAAACACAGTCTAATGCTCCTGAGGATGGGCGAAATTATCGTCCGAAACATGTTGAGCTGATTGAAATCACTAATAAATTGTTATTGTTGCATTTAGTTGGTTGTTTATACTATCGTATATAAGAGTTTGTCAAGGGGACATACATTTGTGACAATTACAGCTACAGATTGATATTTTCAAACGTTCTCTTTCATATTTCAACGAACTATACTTTGGTATAAAAAACAACACCGTTATTTTATTCTTGCTTATTGGGAGCTTTTCCTCGCGGTCCTAGTTCAGTCTGTGTACAACCAATGAACATTGACTGAAACAGACCACAAATGTTACATAAAATGTCACCCGCGTCTTATGTTAAATCTATTTAGCTAAGAGGCCAAGCTATAACACTATCACCGTTTAAGTATAGTGCTGCTCTCTAGAGTCGGAAAATTCGTAATATGATCAGTGGTTGTGTTTACATGTTATTATTATGAATTATTATCAAAATTCATAAGAAGTCGTTCAGTGAGTCCCAAGTATTAATAAATATGCAGCCAGAAGAACAGGGCGACTGTCATAGACATTCTGTAAAAATTCGAAGGCCTGACACAGGGAACATTAACCAACCATAACAATGTAACAACACCCAACAACTCCTCCGAACAACAGATATGAAAACTCCAAGGGCAATACACGGAAAGACGCTTGGAGATAAAATCCGCAGTGATCACCTTCGTCATCTAAGCGGAATTCAAGACATAATTAAACGGACCGAGGTTCGAAGAAGAGAGTGGGATGCCCATGTGGGAAGAATGGAGGACAACCGTCTAGGCAAAGATCGCTAGAGACAGTCGTCCACAGGGAGTGCACAGTCGTGGCAGGCCGAAGAAACGCTGGAAAGAAAGTCTCATCAGAGCCCCTTCGCCTTAACCTCTGGAAGAACAGGCGTTAGCCTATAGAGAAGAAGAAGAAGAACAATGTAATTTGCTTGCAACGTAATTTCAGGCCACTGGCGCCGTATAAATTTCTAGCTCCCTTCATCAATCCCTTTGTCTTGGGCCGCAATCTGATAAGCTAGGTGTTAGGGCGGGTGCGTCTCGAAGTGGAGTACTGACAGGAGCTACAAACTGTCACATCAGATTACGGGAAGCGTTCAGCTCTTTTTAATTTACCGACCTTGCAGCCACGTGATATGAAGATTCTTTTGCCACAGTCAGTGTCGCTATGCAATCTTATTTAGTCAGGTCTACAATGATGAGTCCGACCCCCCTAGCAATGCTGTCCCATGTGAGACCAAGAAAGTCGCTGGTCACTTTACTCAAACTTTCGCTTTGCTCGTGCAAGGAGAGATGACGCCTAAAACGATAAATAAGAATGTAACAAAATTAGGAGTTTCATTTGTTGTCCACTCTCAAAATTTAACCCCATTTCTTTCCCATCCAAATGACCTACTCTGTAAAAAATTCAACTTAGCATTATAATCCCATCTGATTTTTCGTCTGCCATGTGGATTTTTCCCAAGATATTTCACACATCGAAATTCTGTATTCTTCACCCCTCCATTCTAGCCACAGGTACACGAACATCGTAATCTTCAGGTCTCTACTGCCCTAATATAGCTAAACAATTCCTATAAATCACCGAATTCAGGGTTGTACAGAAATCATCCTGTTGCTCAGTTAATTTCATCCAATTATGTCATAAATTTCCTCGAGCATACAGTTTCCGAATACCTCTTATTATTTGAAAACTTAATATGCATCTTAATTAAAAAAAGATATTTAGTTACTGCCTTGCAGGAAACACATTGCCTCTCCATGATGAAAGTACAACCATTTGTAATGTTAAGGAAGCAAATTGCCCTTTATTTTGCATGTCCAAAGAAACGCGTAAATATAAAATGCGCAGAAAGTTGTTCATTCTCGATTCTAGTTTTACCTTATACTAACATCTCCATTTAAACTGTTAGCTCACGTCTTTTAAAGTGGAATTCTGTATATTAAAATATGTAAAAATAATTGTTGGGCTATTTAATTAGTTACTTGTAAAGCTTCCTGTTTTATTGAAGGTTTTATGCTCGTTTTAAGTGCTGATTACCCTTGTACAAATAAAATTTAAAGTACTTTTGAGCAGGACGAATACGTAAAGATAAAACTTGACAATTTATTTGTCATTTCACGACGATTGGCTCAATTGAATAATTTGTACAACGGTTAGATCACGCAACACTGCGGACTTTAATCTGAATAAGAGTAGTTCCAAACCGCGCCGTGACACGTTACGCTGCAACAAAACAACAAAAATTATTAATTTTCTGTATGTGATCTTCATATGACTTGTTACTGATTATTTGTTAAAAATAATTTTGAACTAGAAATTGTTTGAAACTGTTTTTTTTTTCTTCTTCTTCTTCTATGGCGCTACAACTCTGATAGTCTTGGCCTTCTCGAAAATATCTTTCCATTTAAGACGGTCCTGTACTTGTTCTGCCCACTTCATACGCTTCATCTTCTTCAAATAATTCCTGACATCATCCCATTTAGACTTGGGCCTTCCAGATGGTCTTCCTGTGAATGGTTTCCATTTGTGCATTCTTTGTACTATGCTAGTTTCGGGCATTCTATTTATGTGTCCAAACCAACTCAATCGTTGTTCTTTAACATAATTTGTTATGTTCCGGTGTTTAATTAATTCATCCAACTCCCTATTTGTTTTAATTCTCCAAATACCGTTGGCTTCCTTAGTTGGCCCAAATATTTTCCTTAATATTTTCCTCTCAAACAGAGAGGTTTTGTACAATACTTGTTTGAAATTGTTTGAATTTGGTTCACCCGCCAAAAACGTTCGTACACTTTATTCCAACTTCAAACTTCACGTGCAAGACACGACTTAAACACAGATCTGCATATCCTTACATTTTAAACTGATAATGTAGCGTTATGACCCAAATGTAAATACAATAAACATTTAAAATCTTAATTTAAAAGATGCGCACCACGTATTCTTAAAATTCCCTAGGTCTTCATGTTTTAAACACACAGTGCAACACATATCATTCTACAGCAGGACTCACTGGATGTCAATCAAGTATACCCATTTATTTCTTTTCTTATTGTAGAAGTAAACTCTGTCTTAATTAAATTCCAGACCTAATGTAAAAGTTCTAAGATCCCACGACATGGTGAGTCTTTTCTGAGCAAATTAGAAGTGTATGTCACGTCTGCAGACATGTTCAGTTCTACCTGTCTACACATAAGAAAAAGCACCTGCATTATAATTTATGTATTTCTGAAAGCGTCTAGAGATGAGAAATTTCTCATATCATGAAACAGATTCGACGATGTCAGTTACATGGGCAACTAAAGTTATTGACTAGTTGACCGTCGTCACTCTTCCGTAACCAGCATTTGCATGAATTATTTGTATTAATTGGTACTCTTTTAAGTTTAGTACCAGTAATTCACACCGAATAGCGTCAAAACATGACAGTAAATAGTGAATTGGAATGGATACGGAAGAAAAGCGACCTAGCATGATTAAAGGAAGTAGTCCTGAGTTCTCAAGATGAGGCTAATGGTAACCACCAAAATCAACACTCTGTAGAAAAGTCGGTGTTCAGAGAGAGATACAAACCAAATGTATTATCAATGAATATCAGACGAGTTGTTGCCTAAACAGACTTGCTCGGTGGTATGTGTGAGAGACTGAAATAAGAGAGTGAGTGAAAAAATGTGAGAGATGGAGATAAGAGAGTGAGTACACAAATGTGAGATACTGAGACATTAGAGTGAGTGCACAAATGCGAGATACTGAGACAAGAGTCATTGCTCAAATGTGGAAGATGGAGATAAGAGTGCACAAATGTGAGAGATGGAAATGAGAGTGAGTCACACATGTGAGAGATGGAGGTTAGAAAGTGAGTGTACAAATGTTAGAAAAGGTGAAAAGAAAGTGAGTGCACAAATACGAGGGAGATAAAGTAAGGGCACAAATGAAAGAGACTGAGATAAGAGTATGTTATATTACGTTACGTTGCGTTGCGTTGCGTTCGTTACGTTACGTTACGTTATATTGTTATATTATATTATATTACATTATATTACATTATATTACATTACATTACATTACATTACATTACATTACATTGTATTATATTATATTATATTATATTATATTATATTATATTATATTATATTATATTATATTATATTATATTATATTATATTATATTATATTATATTATATTATATTATAT
>Ga0123352_10007640_pt1 | contig 16719 bp, 7 predicted proteins | sample TergutLab28metaG_FD_89700 | JGI IMG/M metagenome (GOLD analysis project Ga0123352, IMG submission 89700) | Labiotermes labralis P1 segment gut microbial communities from Petit-Saut dam, French Guiana - Lab288 P1 | ecosystem: Host-associated > Arthropoda: Insects > Digestive system > Gut ... | reverse complement strand
TGCTGCCACAACACCCAACTTGTACAACGAAATTAATCTGTGACTATTTCTAGTGTGACTTTAGCAAGGAATATATGGCTCCCTGATGATGGTCTTAGGACCGAAATATGTCGGAGCGTTTTTAATGTTTTAATGTGTAAATTTTATAAATTTTATATATGTGCAGTGGTTGGTGCAATAATTGAGTATGTCGCGAATGTTATTGTTGTTTTTAAACTTGACAAGAATAAGGAGTCCTTACACACGGATCTGTACTCTACCCGATCACCCTTCGTAACTTTGTTTTCCCGACGTTCAGTCTGGTAGGTGATCCTCTTTCGGGAAACAGATGTGGTTCACCGAATCACATATAGATTTAATTATTTCTTTTTACTTGTTGTTTTATTTATTCAATTTATTATTGATATAAAATAACGGAGTGCTATATCCAGTTAAACAACCAGATCATTTCTAGGAAACTGACACAGTCACTTCTCTGTACTCCCACTTACACCACACTCGTACGCGACTGAATTAACACTAGATTGGATTGCTAGCGTCTTTTATCAGCTCCTAACTGTTTCGGCGTTTAAATCTCTCCCCTCCTACCTATCACCGACGGTTCTGAATATACGTTGACAGATTAACTTACAACGCATGGCCATGAACCGTCCGTAACTGACGCCAACAATCCCAATAAACAAACATATTAAAAATGTTCGGCTACAATACATTATGATAATTTCTCATTGAATTCCTGTTGGGTTGAAAAATGATACGGACGAAAGTTATAGTGAAAAGTGAAACACACTTTGTATGTTACGTAACATTTTTTCCCCCCGAAAATCGTATCGTTTGTGAGATAATGTGGAAAAATACTGTACAGCCAAACAGACCACAGATGACAACATTTCGTGAATGCACATTTCTTGATAGATAACTAAGTTTACAGGCAGAAACTCATAGTATGTAATTCTTACTGCTTTTCCACAGCAACAGTCATTCAATAAACGCGCCCTGATATTACGTTATACGTAACCCGCCTCTCTTTCTTACGTAAAATAACCACACTGGTAACTTTCACTCCATTTTATGATCACTGATGAAATAATACTTTAATAATGTAAATTTATGAGTCTTTACACCTTGTGTAAGTAACGCCACCCCAGCATATGAGTTAGAATACTTCTTTGTGTTACGGCACCAGTACAACTAACACGACGGAGAAATAAATAAAAAAATCTCATGCATATTACGATCTGTGTCACACAACGGTAACCTGGGAAATTTGCACAAATTCACCTTCTGTTCAGCCGCATTGTACGTATGTAAATGAAGGGTCCGTTGTTTCAATTCATTAGTTACATTAGGTGCATATTGCTACACTATATCGCATGAAGGGTGTGCGAGAGAGTTGGAAATTAATTTCTTGTCAGAAACGGTAAGTAAAAATGCTACAATTAACCCAGTACATGAAAAGTGGAAGAAAAAGGTCACAAAAATCCGAAGTGGCTCCAGTGTTAGATTATACGTACATTCCCTGTCATATGAGATAATTTTTAAATTAAACGCTTAACACTTAAAAATAAAATGTGTTACAAAAACGTGTAACTTAATTTTGTTCTATGAAAAAACTATTAAAATCAGTTTCCTATAGATTTATTGAGGCAATTCGATATACTGAACCTTTGAGGATCTAAAATTTAAATTAATGTAAAATAAATGCAATCATCTTCTCTCAGTAACCATTATTGTGTTGTATTCATATATCGACAAACCAGACAGAATTCCTCTAAAAGAGTGATCATCTTTCGCAGAGGCCGTTACGTATAAAACACACAAGAGAAGAACGACCACGCCCTTAGCAGGATTCGAACCCGCAATCCCCGCAGTTGAGAGGCAACAGACTTATACCTTAGACGTCACGACCACCGGGATCATCTCCTGTAATGCAGCTACATTAGAAATGAAGTTAACAAATTCTTCGATCGTCCAGGAGATTTGTAATAATTTTGCGGTACTATGTCATGGTTTACAATAATATAATGGAATGATTTAACCAACAGGACAAATTTCTTTTAATGAGATATTTATTTGAAATCCGCTATCTTCAATAGCAACTTTCTACGACTCTTGCGTCATTCCTGAAGATGGCTGTTAAACCGAAACATATTTGACTGTAAACAAATATCTAATAAAGAAAAAGGACCCTCTTGGTTACATTACTGCATTTTATTCAACATTTGTGATATTTACACAAGCGAACATAACCCCAAACTTCTACTAAATGCAGCACACACAAACCTATAGTGTATATACGGCTTGAATTATTCAGGTTCTTCTTACAGACACAGCAAATTGACGGAACAATGCATTTACTCTCGTATCTAATATTCATGCAGTGAAAAGTAACGGAACAAGCAATAGCAAACCAAAACACTGCATAATTAAATACGTTGCTTTGTAACGGAATTGCCAGAAACCACCCGACTAAACCACCTGAAGTTTTGTAATAAAATGCCAATATATTTATTGTCTCTAATAAAACTCTAAGCGTGTTATCGTGCCTTTAACCTTCTGAATTAAAGAACTTTTATCCCGAAACACGGATGTTGTCAGCTTTCAATGTGGACTTTGTTTAAGAGTTTCAGTGAACTGCTGTCCTTTCAATCATGCTTCGAAATTTTACACAGAATAATTGTTGCTTTAGAAGTAAACAAATCGAAAGTTACCACAGAAGATACTCAAAGTCCATTTCTTTGTCTTAAACAACTGAGCATTGAATATTCACTTTTCACAAAATGACTAGATAGAAAGCATACAAAATTAACTGGCGCTTAATATCCTGGCATAATATTTTATCAAACTGCAGCCTTCATTGCTAAGACAACCTGAACTCTGCAAGATGGGTGTCGGTGATTAAAAGGTAGGCTGTTTCCATGTTAACTGTGGAATTTGTTCCATTACAACGTTGGTACTAAGCGAAGGATATAAAACGTAGTCATAAGCCAGAACTCGAAATCATAAAGCTTTACTATTTCCAGCAACTGAAACCTGATTAAATATTAGGAAATTTCTTTACCATCGTCACTTACTTTATCCCTAATATGATTTAGTGGTGGGGCTTGCGTTTTCAAATGATTCTGAGAGCTATGCTGGCGGAAGCTTAGCTACTGGTAGGGCCTGCCGTGCCAGACAAATCAAAGGTGATAACCCAAACAACAAGGGATACCCTGGTCCTCCAGTTTGGTGGGTGAGCGTGGAAGTAACAACTCCATCCCACAGAAAGTATGTTCTATTGAGAAATTCCTACAATTGGAGAAGAAGCTAAGATCCACCCATTATTGTAATACCAGAAGAAGAAGAAGAAGAAGAAGAAGAAGAAGAAGAAGAAGAAGAAGACATTTCTTACTCAACAAGTGTCGAAAACACAAATCTTTCGTACATAATCTAAGATTCCACAGCATTAGACAGTGTGGGTTTGAAGGCCGATTGTGTTACTAGCAGACGCATTGGTAGCAATTCGTTATACCCATATAAAAGTTAAAGTTACAGAGACTTCCCAGGTACAGTTTTCGCATCTGAAATTTTCTGTACCCCACTTAGATTAGGTGGGATTTGTGGTGGCCAATGTGGCACGGAGGGAGGCCTTTCTACGAGTACTTAGGTTTCTTCCTCTCGCTGTAATTAGACCATTTTCCCGTAGTTATTTAATTAATATAAGAATCTTAGCAATTGACACCGTCGTGATATTACAGACAGTTCCTCAGCCATTCTGTTGTTACTTTTTTTTCCGATAAAGATATTAATATCAATTGCAAGCTCTTCGCTGTCATACTGCCATAAAAACCCGCAGTCTTTGCCTCATATAAAATACGATATTTTGTACTGTACATCCGATAATTTTCTGCTGTGGTAATGTTATCCTATTTTTCACAGAAAGGTCAGTACATTCATTCCTTGTCATTCACTCCTTTATTATTTATTGGAACTTCTGTTTATTGCTAAACGCTTTTTCAATGTCTTACAGACGATAGAATTGCGAAAAAAAATTTAATTTCACGTAATTGAAGAGGAAAGCTAATTATTCTTTCTTTCGCTAATAATTCACTTTTTCACTCTATAATCGTTCCCATTTAACATCCACTAGACACTGATCAATCATAAAACTGCAAATCAATTAGTAAAAATTTTACAAGATGTTAAGTTCTCCCGTGATCTGACCTTTCAACAGAGTTTCACGAAATTTGGTCAGTTGGTGCCTACATTTTTGATGATTGTAGCTGATTTCAGAGCTAAAATGAGCATATAAACGCAGCGCGGCAGAAAAACTGCAACTTACGTTTTTCCATCTAACTGAACTCAATTCTGTACTGAAGTATAAAAGGAAGCTCGAAACCTTAATCACAAAATTTGAAAGATTTAAGTAAATATCTTCATATTTCTCGCAACTAAATCCCAAGGGAACGAGTCCTCTATTATGATAAGAGGTTTGCTGACCCTTGATCCTATCTAAAGTAAAGTGTTATAAATGAGGGAATAGCACAAAAGGAAATAACTATTTTTATCAAGATTATGGAATTAAACATTTTAGACTAATGTTTATAAGAAATGAAGTGTTAATGGGGAAAACAAGTAGGAAAAATTGTATTCCTTTATTTATATAAAAACAGCTTAAGAGAAATAATTGATATTAGTAAACAAATATAGTGGTTTTGCATTGGTAAACACCTGGTGTTAGACGTCACATAGGAATTTTGTTTTGGTGTTTTAATTACGGAAAGTAATAAAAATGTCGACACACGAATAATTTGTAGTGTACTTACTGTAGGCTCGCATCTATTTTCATTTTCATTCGGATAACATGACCGATATCATATTTCCTCTGCAAGAAGAGGCTGTCGGAACTTTCATACCTAAAATCCTGGTGGTAACAATAATGGAACCCGGAAGTGTTGGCAGACATGGGAAGCGAGGCGGTCGATCTCTGAAATCGTTTTGCCGTGTACCTGTGTGTAGGAAACCGATGAATACTTAAACCGGGGGTAGCAGGATATAAGGATAACAGCCTGCAGGCTGTATTTCACTACCAACATCCGAAGTTACGTGTGGCTCCTGTTAACCATGTGTTTGTGAAGCGCCCTGTTCCTTAAATTCCCCTTAGACGTTAGGTCCGTGGCATGTCAAAACAAGAAATTCTGTGAAGAACCAATAGCCCTAAATTCACATTAGCTAGAGAAGCCTTGAGTTACCAGAGAGCTGAAATAAATGCTACTCAAATTATGTGATACAAAGTTATAGAAAGATTACACCCACAAAGTCCCCGTTACATTGAGTGGCAAACTTCAGGGCGAGTCTCCAAAACTCACGGTCCTTTTACCACAGTTACGTAATTGTAGCTGCTACGTAGGCAAACACATGCTGGCACCTCCACCGGCCCGATTGCGGAAACACTCTCTTCTACGCACACACGGCTCCGCTAACTATCCCTGTTTGTGACGTCAGTCTAGGCTTGCTAACGTTACCTGCGCCGGAAACCAGAGACTTTGTATAATTAATCTTACTACTATGTTCGGAGATGTAAGAAACACTAATTATGGAGTACGTCAGAATATTCTGCTGTATTATACACAGCTAGGTGTCTGTAGGAAGGTACCTTATCCACTGCTTAAAAGTCCTTACTCAGTATCCATTCATCCCATTCTCATGATTTGTTATTCTAGTGCTGACTGACATCGGTATCATTGTATTCGGCAGCAGCATGAACGATTGCAGCCGAAGGAGTTGTACATCGACTGAAGAACGTGTTGATGATTATTTGGTCTTCTTTCTGGTATATATTTGTACATCTATTATATAATCGTGAATAAATTATGCCTTATGTATTTCCAGCATAAACATTCACTGCTTCTACGTGGCTCATATGTTGTCATAACTGTATCAACTGCAAACGTTAATTTGCATCAAGCGAGTTAGGAGTCAGTGGCGAATCAGCATCTGTATGGGGACTGAGGTGAGAAAGTGATATTGACTGTGTAGGCAGATGTGGCATATTTCAAGATACTGTTCCTGGCAATCACTTGAGGCACTACAGCTGTCTTGTTGCAAGAATAATGTTGTGTTACCTCGAGAAGAATGGGAATTGCCCTCTTGTGGGTAATTACGCAGCGAAGAGTGGTAATTTCTTACCGACGTTTCGGTCCAACCTATCAGTACCATCTTCAAGTGTCAAAAATCCAAAAATCACGATGTGTGTTGCATCGTTTTTATGAAGTAAATTGTAACCTGCTATAGCCTTCATGTTTTCGTCTCCGAAACTCGAATTCTTGTTTCATCACACGATTCTTACACCCATATTTCATAGCAAATCATCAAATTATAAACGTCTTCACGCTTGTTACGCAGTGCCATTCATACTGTGCAGTGTCGTTATTTTGTCTGACATAGCGTCGTATCGTTTGTCTCTTCCCGTCAGCTCCTTTACGTCATCCACACTCGCCCACTCAACAGCAAACTGAAAGGCTTTTGTCAGATTAATGTATTATGTCATGTAGTCTCTATGGGCCGGGATAGCTCAGTCGGTATAGTGACTCGTTGCGACCTGGAAAGTCTGGCGATCTAATCTCAGTGGGAGAGGGGGGGGGGGAGCGAGATTTTCAGCACTCATCCAGGGCGGCTTTGGAGTCCATTCGGCCTCCTTTACAGTGGGTAAAGCGGCCGGAGTGTGGCGGTGACCACCCACCCCTATCTAGTGCCGAGGATAGAGAAAGAATAAGAGCTATACATGTACTCCCCCTCTGGGCCTTCAAGGCTTGTTCCAGGGTCAATTTACCGTTACCACCTAGTCCCTGTACGCATCTGTTTCGGCAGAAAACCTACAGGGATCGTGAAGAAAGACAGAATTTTTTAAACTGTTAACTTCATGAGGTGCATGAGGGTGACAGAGGCTGTTCAGTGCTGAAACCTGATTTTAACACACTGCGTAATTGAAACCTCAGTATAGACGTTTTTCTATGTAAATTCACAATGTGTCATTATATGACATTAGAAATTGATGTGTAGTTTGATATGAAGGGGACAAAGATTAATGGGTCAGTCTTTCTGATACTACAAAGCCGCATCGATTTTAACAACATTCTGATATCGTTTTTAGAAAGCTTGTTAATGTATCTGAAAACCTATTCACTTTTTTTTCAGCAAGACGTTCTATCGGATCACACCGCAAACAATTCTGTGCATTGTTGAGAGAGTGTTTATGTTGACTGACATACAAGTAGTGAGTGTAGCCTCACTTTTGCGAGATCTAAAGCCATGAGTTCGATTTGTACGAGTACTTGTGGAGCATGTTGAAGGACAAAATATACGGTAACAATCCTATCGCTACAGACGACCTGTCAGAAAAGTTCAGGAAGTAATGCTTTTAATCTCACCAACAAATCTTGGACGTGAAGTGAATCACATGTTAGATGTGTTTCGTGTTTGCAAGCAGGACTAAACCTTTTTTGTAAACCTAATACTAGCTGAAATAGAGTGAACTACATTCTATGGACCCCGATTCACACTACATTGGAAAAATGGCATAAGCCCTACAGTCTGTCGCCGTGAGAGTCGATTTGAGAAGAGAGAAAATCTATTGTAGGGTAAGAACCCTGTACCGTAACCATCAGACGCGCATAATGTAAGTTGTTACTTTTATTCTTGATCAGAATGGGTTTTTGTATACATCGCAAAAAAGACATAAGTACAGTGCTTAGAATATACCACCGTAGCTACCAGTATAAAACTACTGGTATCACAATCTCAGTTACACCTATAAAAAATAAAGTGAATTTATGATATCAGCAAATAAAAACTTAAATTGCGCATTTGATATATGTATAATAGGACTTTGTATTAAATACGCATAGGTATTTTGTCTTGTACATTGCATTCTTACTTATTAATTATGTAACATTTCCAAATACGCTCGTAGACACACGTGTGTATCACGTGTTAAATGCAAAGAGATTAATACTCACTGAACAGACTTAGTTATATTCGAAAATTAAAGACAATAATTCCCTTGGACATTTTATGGATCAAGGAAAGAAGACTGGCAGACAAAATTATGTGGCACGTAATGTCACTTATTTCAACAAACAAACTTGACATGTTATTATACAGTCTTTTAGGGAAAATTATTGAAACTAATTACACAGAACGTAATTCATTTCGTGGAGAGATTAGAATGTAGTTGTGAGAAGTTAGGCACTTCAAAATGTCAGACAGGTATAGTGTTTGCGATGATTTCGGGTCTGGCACGATCAGTGTATATATTTGGATGTACATAATTAACCCGACAGGATATCAGCCTGTCGTCCAATATGAAGACCAAGCCAGTACCGACCTCTAAAACGTCGCTTGTCACATCAAATGTAAACGTTCGACAAAATCCATCTAAAATACTTCTCTAATGATTTTTAATTGTTCTTATCAGAATGTTAAGATATTACTGGTCCATTTTTAAAGGAGCCATCCCGTTGTGTTATTAAATATTCAATAAAATGGTGTATGCCGACTAAACACAACACCAATACATTACTCAATTATTACACCAACCACTGCACATATATAAAATTTACACATTAAAACATTAAAAACGCTCCGACATGTTTCGTTCCTAAGACCATCATCAGGGAGCTATGTATTCCTTGCTAAAGTCACACTAGAAATAGTCACAGATTAATTTCGTTGTAAAAGTTGGGTGTTGTGGCAGCATGACCTGCTACGGATGTGCATAATGCACATCCGTAGCAGGTCACTCTTCGCAACATAACATTACACAACACGGCATGCTGCCACAACACCCAACTTGTACAATGAAATTAATCTGTGACTATTGCTAGTGTGACTTTAGCAAGGAATATATAGCTCCCTCATGATGGTCTTAGGATCGAAACATGTCGGAGAGTGTTTAATGTTTTAATGTTTAAATTTTATAAATTTTATATATGTGCAGTGTTTGGTGTAATAATTGAGTAACTCGACAACATGCACGGTGTAACAATGAAAATACCAATACATTAGTTTTTGACTACATGTTTCCGTTTTACAAAACCATCTTCAGGCCAATGCTAACTTCAGGGCGCTACATTCATTGTGTACATAGATTATGGGATTCCATAATATTTACATAAAATCATAATAATCATTAATTTTTTTCTAAGTTTTAAAATTCCGAATTTAAAATCTATAAACAGGAAGTATTTTATGTATATTTAAAGGCATAAGTAAGTATTCCTATCTGTATGAATGTACTCTCACAGTAAACATTGTGTCAACTTAAATATTATACAGTTCGTGTGAATAGCAGTACAGACATAGGAAAGAAGTAACAAATATATGTCTCGTGTTTACTAAATTCGGTTCCGTGGATGCTGTAAATGTCTAATGTGTAATATCGCTTCTACTTCCCACAGAATGGCGTCATACGGCTAACATAGCAGCGCCTCAGGTAATACTGCGTCGGCATCAGCAAAACGCTGACATATGTTATGTGGTCTAGATTATTTTGCTTAGAGGATACCGAGAGAAGAGAAGGTATGAAAGTTCCTGTTACTGATAATTCGCAGACACGAGAGGAATAATCTAAAGATTATCAATTATGCTTAGGAAGATGACATTTCTAAACCTTGTCCGTCCTCTCCTATTACAATAATAACACAATTTCTGGGAAATGCACTTCTTTCGGTCTCCAGATGCAACAGCAAGGAGGCATGCGCTCAGAAGTGATGGATTGAGAGACGTTGTGACATTCAGCCATTTCTATATACGCGTCTATGTTGTGAGTTTTATCTCTTGTACATAACAGAAAATATAAAATAAAAATTGCAATACAATTTTGGAAATACAATTCAAGAGGCCAATCTAAGGTAGAAAATGACAGAAGACGAGAGTGACACAAAGAAATCGAAATAATAACAAATCCACACAAACCGATTTGGAAGACACCAAAATTAATATAATGTAGAAGTGTATTTCCCACTTACAGCTCGAGATCATTCATTCATTCGTCTGTATTACGACTGCCCCACAACCTATTCCTGAGCGAGTTCTCCACACAGATCGATCTAGTGTTTCCTCTTTCAGTTTTCAGTATTCTCTCTTTTCTTCAAGGTCACCCAGTAGCTGCTTACGTCTTCTTCCTCATCTTATTGTCACTTCTACTCTTCTCTCGATCTTTCCTGTAATAAGATGTTTCAGAAGGCAGTCGCTATGCAAGATGTAACCAAATTAGTTAGCCTTCCTTTTTTTTGTTGAATGTAGGATATTCCTCTCCTCCTTCACTCTAGCTAATGTTTCTATATTTTTCATACGATCGGTCCACCATCTGAACTTCTCCATCCTTCTCCAGCACCACATTTAAAAATTTTGCACGTATTTCTGATCTCCTTTCAGAAGTGTCCAAGTTTCGACAACATACAAAGCTATGCTCCACGTGCAGCAACCTACTAGTATAGAGATTTCTACGGAAAAAAAATATAGCCTAGAAGAATAATGAATGAGAAGAACCCAACATGACGTTTCGTCCTTCCCTGTTTAATTTAATATCCATAGCAGCGAAATTTCTAAATTAATTTGGTTGATGGCATTTGGCGAACAAGCCATATCCACCGATTTATAGCAATGATCATACTTGGTGTCATGCTAAATTGCAAAAATTCTCGGTTTATCCTAAGTTATCCGATTACCGTCATTTGTATGTTGGTCCAGTTTGTACTCTGCCCCTCTTCCCGCAGCAGCACAACTACCAGTCTCTTTCACCACTGGCAGAGAATGCTACAGACGTAATGTGCCGTCTGTTGTGGATTCCTTTCCAGTCTGGTTCTCATGAGCAAACTTCTAAAGGCGTGTTTCGTTTTGAAGGCTGTCCAAATGTTTTAACTTTCCGGATATGTTTCAACTTCTGAGCAGTGCAATTCACATAGAGATTAAACTCTGAAGTACGAGCCAGTCCTCTAACTATATGGTTGTGGGAATACAGGCACAATATTAAAGGGAGCCAACCAGAAAGAAGAGTCGGGTTTTGGTAACCGCAAACTACATATATACTGAGAATGTGCAATAACATTCTGTGTTGAATTATAATTTATTTCTTTGTGTATTTTTGGCTTTTTTAATGATACAATAGCTCAGATTATTCTACGTAAAATCACAAAATGAATGATTTAAGAAGAAAGTGGAATTATGGCGTGATTTCCTAATCTGTCGTACCATACTGGAATTTTTCTGTAGATACCGAACAGAAATATGCAAAATCTCTCTACCCATCAGTCAGAAGGATCTAAAGGGGTTGCCAAATTCTGATGTTGAAGGGACACTAGGACAATTTAAGCCTGGCTTGGAAATGTATATCTTCGATCAGTGATCTCCAATATTTAGTTCTCATTGAACTCTTATGAATAAATCTGACCTTTCGCAGAAACTCTGTGACAAGAAAAGAAGTAGTTTTGATAAAAAAATAAAATACTGTTTTTGAAAATATAAAATTTATTTAAGAAATAAAATATTTAGTCAAGTTTACGGAAAATAAAATTTTACTATTTGAGATATACACTGAAAATTAAACAAGGGTTTGACGTTCAGGTGACAGTGCCTTGTGGTAAATTCTTATAATAAAACCAACTAGATGCACTAATTTCTCAAATTTATTTTTGGAATAAAACTCTACATGTTTCGGACAGTCCGTCTGTCCATCATCAGGAGTTTTTCACTGTACACACAGCAATGGTATATGTCATACGGGTTTGCTAACAGCTTGCGAGCTGTCAGCAAACCTGTATGGTGGACAGAGGAGCTGTACGAAACATGTAGAATTTTTTCAAAAAATAAATTTGAGAGATTAGTGCATCTAGTTGGTTTTATTACAAGAATTTAAACAAGATTTTATTATGCAAAAATATGGGGAGGAAAGTAAAACTAAAATAAAAGGGTGATCAATACTTTTTAAAATAAATTCGTTATAAGGGGAATGTAATAAAGGAAACTCTGAAGTAGTCCGCGGAAATGTCATGGTTCTGCAGGCAAGAGCTCCAACACCACCGTCTTAAAGGAATAGGCAACCTCGCTATGGTACCCATTCTAGAATGTAAAATCAACATGAACACCATAAGAAATTTTAATTTTATTTCAGTGTAACAAAAAAAAATCTTACCGATCGTAACAACAAGGAATTTGGAATTAAAAAAAATGCAAATATTCCTAGAAACCTGAAGAAGAACGTTTGTTTATAAGTCGACAAATTTGAAAATGGCAAAGCTGTAAACTTTGAGATTAAGCCATATCTGAAGATAGTAAAATAACAACTATAGATCTGCTTATGTGATGAATAATTAAGAAAGCATAATATTTCAGTAACAATTTTTAACAGTTAACAGTTATGACACAATTAATATTCCATCCAGTCCGAGAAATTTCTTGGACATACCTATAATACGTGTCTGCGGAAGTATGAGAATTCGTAGCTCGTTTTTGGACACACATTCGACAATGGAAAGTTCCGAACACGAAAAAGTATTGCTAAGCACCAAATGTGACGTCTGCTTAAGATTTTCTGCATTATTCTCACTGTGAGTCTCCGCACGCCACTGCTTCTTTGTCATCAAGAAGATGCATTGCCAAGAACTAGACTGTGACGTCTGCAACATTGTTTCGACATCATTGTCACTCTTAGCCTCTGCAAAATATTTGCGTTAAAAAATAGATTTACTAACTAAGCACTAGATTGCTGTGCTTGCTAGAAGGTCTCTCAGTATTTTTGTTGTAAGTCTGCTCACGGCACCGCTTCGGTGTAATAAACTATCCACTATATTCTTCGGCGATACTAAAGCAATTTGCAGTCACTGGCACTAATCACTATTCTCCTTTCCGTCCCACACTTCATTCTGATTAACAGGAAAAGTGGACTTACGTCCTTGTCAAGACGGTAGTCTTTCGTTAGAGAGCTGAATGGTAGGCTGCGATTGAAATGTGATGGCACACACGCAGAAAACAGATTTCGTCTTTCGGCTAAACGGACAAGCCCATTTAAAACGGCGGGGGCGTCATTTCACCGACTACTGACAGCCGAGGTGTGCGCATCTGCGGTAGTAATGCTGGATACAACATGTTCCGAGGTAGTGTGAAGGGTACTGGCTACCCACTCCATTCGCCAGTTTCCCCTTCACTTCCCCTCCCGTGCATCAAATTGTACCATCACATTTCAACTGGACTGTACAGCGTTTCCTGCCTGATACAACGATAAAAATTTTCCTACATGGTTGCAACAGTGACCGCGCGTTGTAGAGCTTGGGATTTCAGCCGCTCTACTGTCGGAACTACAAATTCCACCGGGGGCATTGATGTTTGACTCTTGTGCTTGTTGTGTGTTGTCAGGTGCCTCTGCGTCGAGCTGATTTCCCATCCAGACGAGTCCTACCGAGTGTGGTGTGTCTGAGTGTGATCGTGAAAACTGGTTGCATCTTATCCAATACACCACAGAGAAGAACTTCAAAGTTTATGCTTTTTACAGAATGTGAAACGCTGGTCCAGCCAATAAGGAAGAAATGTATAACATCCCTTTCCTTCAAAGAGTAGATGAAGGATGCATATAGAACTTCGACCAGAAAACATGAAAATAAGAAAGAGCCAACATAGGAAACCTTGGCACAAATGGGAAGCAAATATTGAAGTGAGTCTCGAAGAAGAGAGAAGGGCTCGGATTTGATACACCTGAAAAGGATGGAGTTAATGCTGGCCAACTAACAGATCCTCAAACAGCGTACATTCCGGCAAGGCACAGAAAATATTTCTCATTTTCTTGCAGCAATTTTTTTCCATAAAATTCTTCGGAATTTTACATTTTTTTACAGTTATTCAGAGAAAAATTTTAAAAGCCTTTTCAAAAGTCCACAACCTTCTGTCCAGCAATCAGTAACGTATTTTTGAAAAAAAAAAGGACATTTAATTTTTGATGCTGCAATGGATTTTCACCAGTACAGGAATACTGTATTTTAGCCGCGGGTTTTCAGTGTCCATTTTCTTCCGAAAACATTAGGTGGCACCACACCAATCAATTAATGAAACATTAAAGACAGGAAAAAGGAAATATGATATAAAGGATTGTTAATGACAAAATTGTACAGTATAAATCTTTTTTGGTACTTCATGGTACTTTATTTCGCAAATCATTTTAGATATGCAGTGTAGCAATTTAATTAACAATATTGTAAGTAATTTTCACGTTATGAAATGTGAAGCTGTGAGGATTAGGCCAAAAATGTGAAGGAAACAATTGAAGTTCTCCGTTCAAGGTGAATGTGAAAGACAGAGGACATGAGGAATTTGACGTTCATAGGGCCGTGCATAGTAATATTATTTCTATAGTAAAACCAACAAGATGCACCAAAGTATCAAATTTATTTCATTTTGGAATGACACTCTACATGTTTCGGACGGTCTTTCCGCGGGTACCCGCTAGCAAGCAGACAGCAGTATCTGTCTGACAAATACCTATTGCTGTATGTACAGTCTTGAACTCCTGATGGTGGACGGAAAGATCGTCCGAAACTTGTAGAGTGTCATTCCAAAATAAAATAAATTTGATACTTTGGTGCATCTTGTTGGTTTTACTATAGAAAGGACATGAGGGTTATGAAGAGCTTACACAAAATGAGACATGACATGATTGTTTTTAAACATCATGTTAGAGATTAGAATCTTTAAATATTTACATACTTCAATGAAAAGGAATTATACATTTTTGGCGAAATTGTTATGTCAGTTGTTATAGGTGGTCATTGTCATCACAGCTGGCAATGTATGTTCAAGTACATAACTGTCAGTATGATATAAAGAAAAATACTATCCGATGTTAAAAACAATTTTGAGCTTTGGATGTAAAATAACTTACATGGCTGCAAAGGATGACGTTGTGCTTCGTAGGTACAAGCGTAAAATATTTAAGCTTTTGCTTGGAACAAAAACTGACCATGGAAAAACAAGGGAAATATGTATGTTACCCCCGAATGGGTAGAGAATATTAAGTGCGAAATTTTAGGCTTGATGGGACTTGCGATTTTAATAGATTGAAAGGGATGATATTATTTTTTTAAAAGTCAGCCAGCTACTATGAGCAGAAAAAAAGTGGAAAGTCTCAGTCTGTGTTGATTAGAATATCTTGAGAACCGTTTATGAAATGTGAAATTAATGAGGACGGGATACAAAGAGAAATAACGGAGAAGAACAGGCGTCTATTGTGAAGGAGTCTAAAATTCTCAGAGGATTAAAATAACAAGAGAAATTAAGAAAGTTAAAAAAGGAAGTTATATAGACCTGCTCAACAAAACGAAATTAAAATTTTTTTGTACCTAACTAGCAGAAAAGAAAATATTTTGCTCTGTCGGAACAGGAAAAATGGTAGCTCTCCTGACAGCTTACTGAGCCGATAACAAAGGTAAAATCGCGTGTTTTGTTAAGCAGGCAGGTATGTGTGTGTGTGTGTGTGTGTGTGTATGTGTGTGTGTGTGTGTGTGTGTCTGCATGCTGTGTGTTGTGATATTGTTGGTCCTCTTTTATTTACAGTACATCAATAAAGCTCGCCTCATAAAGCCTAATCTGTTTTATCATTTGTTAGAATTTCAAATGAAAGAAAATAACGTCCAACTTATAAAATCAACCACATCCAAGTTTATTTAAAATTTACGAGTGAAATACTCACAAAGGTATATATATTTCTGCAAAACTACGCCTTATTCATGGGTTCATACATAATTAAAAACAGTGGCAGTTTCCGCTAATAAGAGAAGTACGTCATTATTTTTATCATTTCCATCACAAGTGACTGAGCATTAAATGAGACCAATCAATTAACACTATTACTAAATTCTGAGGTGCTCCAACTTTGTTTTTTCTTATTGGCTTTGGAGTATTTTTGAGGCGCCTCTGTCAATGTTGTATATACAGGCTAAATGGCAAGTATTTTATTAGCCAAAAGTATAAAAATGTATCTCTTTTAAGTCTTCTATTAAAAATACTTTACTCTTCTCTGTCGCATTGTGATATTTCCTAATAATCGGCCTGAATATAGCGTTGTTCCTTCTAGGTTAATAGAATACAAATTTTCTTTCAACGCGGGTTACCAATATTTTCTTTTAATGTGGTGCAGTCTTAAGTATTATCTAGTAAGGAATCTGTTTTTAGGTGCTTTCGAAAAATTGTGAAAAGCGCCTATTAGCTTCGTAATTTCTGTCCGTAAGTCTGATCGTCTGTCCGCTTGGGACCACTCGACTCTCACTGTAAAGGTTTTCATGAAATTTGATATTTGATGATTTTTTGGAAATCTGTCGAGGAAATTAAAATTTTGTTGAAATCTGAAGGGAATAACGGATACTTTACATAGCGACCTGTACAGACTCATGATAATGTTTCGCTGAATTCTTCTTAGAATGAGAAATATTTCAGACAAAAGTTGTAGAGCAAATAATAGGGCAATTTTAAGCAAGTAAAAGCACAAGATTCCCTCTCCATGGTATCTCTAACTTGTCGAAGACTACCGCCGGGTGAGTGGGCTTGCGTGGTCAAATGATCCTAAGAGCTATGCCAGCGGTAGCATTAGCTACTGGTAGGGCCACCCTTGCTGGACAGGTCGAAGGTGATGGCCCAGACGAAAGGGGATACCTTGGTCCTCCAGGTTGGGGGTTGGGCGTGAGGCTAACAACCTCA
>Ga0123352_10007634_pt1 | contig 16720 bp, 9 predicted proteins | sample TergutLab28metaG_FD_89700 | JGI IMG/M metagenome (GOLD analysis project Ga0123352, IMG submission 89700) | Labiotermes labralis P1 segment gut microbial communities from Petit-Saut dam, French Guiana - Lab288 P1 | ecosystem: Host-associated > Arthropoda: Insects > Digestive system > Gut ... | reverse complement strand
TCGTAGGTTGGCGGGGACACCCCCCACCCCCCTAGTGCAAACATTAAGCTGGGAAAAAATCCCCCCCCCCCCCCCCTTTACCACTACTGGCATGTTACGGAGTTACCTTTACCAGTAAAAACAATGGAATTTTACTGGCATATTAGAATGCGATACAAAAGACAAATATTGTGGCATTTTGTAGTATTCTAATACCATATGCATAAGAATTATTGAATATGGTAAGATATGAAACCATCGTTAATTTCATTTAATATAGTCGCCGATAACATTTCAATAAGAATCAATAAATATCCTTTACATACCATGCGTACATGTAACAGCCTCGGCGTAAGCGAGTCCGTTACACGCCTGTTACGAGAGATTAGGCTGGAGGCTGAAACAGACTTGTTTTTATGACCTGCGTCTTATTCAAGGACATGTGCGTTTCTACAAATTCCCAGTGAGGATATTTTCCTCTTCGAGACGAATTTGTAACGAAATATTAAAATTTGTCCCAATATAAAATCTCCGGTGACAAAAGAACACGTGCGGAGGAAGGGTAGGTGAACAGCATGCTGAAGACGGTATTTAGACACTGGAGACGCAGAAAGTATAGACGCCAAATTACTATGGTTTTAAAATCATAGTTTGAAATTCTAACCTCAAATAAGATGATAATATTAAAGTAGATGTTAATAAAATAAGGTGTAAGTGTGCGAAGTTGACCCTTCTGGCTCAAGGCACTGTCGAATATCTCGTAAAGCATAGTAATGAACCTTTTGCTGTCTGAAGAGTCGGAAAACACCTCGACACGTGAAACGACTGTCAGCTTCCAAAGAATGACTCTGTTCCATGAAGTTAATAAGTGACCAGATAACGGAAATATAACAATCCGCATCCTTTTGTTCGAAAAGCGAGATATTCAAATCTTAAATTGCTTTTACCAAACCACAAAAATCTACAGCAGTCAGGAAAGCTCAGCCCACAATTCACTGCTGTAAATGTAATTACTGGCACGCATCAGCATTCATAAGGCTTGTTTGTGTTCTGTATATTTCGACACGCTCTCTCAGCTGCGCAGGTTTGTGCTGTCATACAACAGAATGAATGACAGACTGCATTACGAAGATTTGACCTCTGGGAACTTCAATGCCAAAATTCCTAAGAAGCTTGAAGGCTCCATATTCAAGACAGACCAAGACAACCCTGCAGATGGATGCAGCAAGCCTTCCCGAAAAGTTAGTACCTATATACCACTCTACATGATACCATATCACACTGCTGTAAGAACCTAATTGACAAATACGTATCTGCTTTCATTTGATATGCTTCTTCTGGGTTTTACCGCCGTTAACTTCTCCCTCTGGCCCTTCTCACTTCTTTAAAATGTAGCAAAATAAAAGTGATGGATGGTATAATACGGGTATCATGCAGACTTATGCTACTGTTTATGAAAACATGTTGCGACCGAATAAATACTGTATGGAGTTCAGGGTGGAAGAGTGTCTTCAGTGTCAGAGCTCTCCCATTCGTAATACACACATTTCCTTACTACTGTATACATTTCACTGGCCTTGATGTACTTTTATTTGCACAAGGACAACCCTTGTTTCGAAACTAATCGCATTACAGGTGTTACGCTATACACGGTTAAAAATATCAAGTTTCAATAAAATATTCAGGGTAACAACGCCTGAAATAAGAACCAGGCATCCGCACCTTCTCTTACTTGCCGTGGCAAACACTTGGCGATGTTCGTTTTGAAATTCGTGTTAAATAGGTGTTATGTCGTTATGAAAGGCAAGGACCTGTAAATGTCTATGTATTTTATTCAGCTCGACAACACTTTGGATATATGGATATTTGACACAAAATTTAGGTTTCATAATAATGTTTCTTGATTGGATTTCATTTATCATCAAATCTAGTATGCGTAATTAAATTCATCAAGGCAGAGTCGAATTCAAGCCAAGTCTTGGCCAAAAAAAAACTTCTGTAAGTTTATTTTCCTATAATTAATATTCATTCCTCTTCAACGTTTTAATTGTATTTTGATTATTAAAGTTCTTAACTTTATTTCACGAGAAAGTGTTTGACCTAACTAATAATATATCCATGTTGCAAGTTACAAACTTTAAGGAAATGCGCCGTGCGAAACCAATAACGACTGCAGTGCATGTGACAGGTTTGTTTCCTCAAGAGTTAGGTTACAACAACTTTGCTAATACATTTGCGGCAAAGTAGCATTTCGAACCGACAGAAAGCGTCTGGTCCTTGTTATGGAATGCAATAAGATCACAGTTCTTTCAGAAAGGCAAAGAACATATTTTTTCGGGAATGCTATAACCGTTTATGCACAAAACGAGTGCTATTACTTTATCACGTTCATTTCTGTGCACTGATATCACTGTTTCATATAAAAACCGACTAATGCTAATAAAGGGGTGTTAACAACATAAGTGTGCCGATACCAGTGGCCGCGCAGTCTAAAACGTTGGTCTGCTGCCAATCGGTTGTTGGAATTGCGGGTTCGAATCCCGCCGGGGACATGGATGTTTGTCTGGTGTGAGTGCCGCGTGCTGTCAGGTAGTGGTTTCCGCGTCGGGCTGATCACTCGTCCAGAGGAGTCCTACCGATTGTGGTGTGTCTGAGTGTGATTATGAATCCTCGAAAATGACGAGGACTTGGCCCACTGGGGGCTGTTGCGCCATGGTAAAAAAATAACCTAAGTGTGCATTAGTCGATTTTTATACGAAATTTTATTACCTACAATCAACACGTGATTTGAAAAATATTTCTTCATCAAAGGGCCATCCATCTTCATGGTTTACTATATTTGTAAATTGTATAAAATCTGTTTAAGTGCCAAATTAACACGGACATGTGTTTTCTAAACTCCAAGTTTTCACACAAACAACTATGCTATTTATCTCCATAGAGACATACATAGCAGACATTATTGTAAACAGCATATAGAAATAAAACCTTTGTACATTTACATTTTATAGAAAATCGCAAGCGACTTTCTAGATGACATAAGCGTTAAGGTAAAAAAAAACTTAAAAAAAAAGAGTTTTGTGCACAGGGTGAAATTTGCTTATAGAATAGAGGAAGCCGTGAAGGTAGCCCCCTAGGGTCGGAAAATATCAACAGCCTCGTGACAATTTTGCAATGGTAGTTGACGAAACAAATTATGCGGATACAGACAACTTTGACCGAGGGCACTGTTTCATTGTACCTTGCTACAAACATGTAAAGGCACGCCTACATTATGAACACATTCTTCACTGCCCCGCTTGCAAATTTACATTCCTGTGTCACTGATGCTAATTCATTCCATACATAAATCACTGCACTCTTCTCCGTCACTTTGCCCATCAGACGCTCATAATTTGTAGTTTAAATTGCCTCTCGAATTTCGTAGCATACAATTCCTTGTTTGACAAAGATAATTAGGAATATCGGAATTAATAATTTTCTTGTAGGTCTAATATTGTTAAAAATAAAGGTAAACGTAATGTTGTCTTCTCCACACCACAAAACATATGGTCCGGCCGTGTGAAATGGAGGTATAGCTGGTATGAATTCTTACCCAAGTGGCAGATCTGGGTGAGGGGTTGGCTGTAGGCCACGACTGCTCTACTGCCGAGGAAGGTCCTCACAGGACCTAATAATAAAAGGTAGGGTGAGGAAAACCACAGCAACATTCTATCGATATTCTTACAATAAAAGCCAACAAGATGCACCATTTTTCAACTTTATTTTGGTAAAGAACTCTCTATGTTTCGGACAGACTTACTGTCCATTACCAGGAATCTTAATACTGTATTCACAGCAATTGGTATTTGTCATACTAGTTATGTTGACTGTCTGCTAGCGAGGTCTGGATGGAACTCAAGTGTGTGCGAAACATGTAGAGTTCTTTACCAAAATAAAGTTGAGAAATAGCGCATCTTGTTGGCTTTTATTATAAGAATATATCACGATGCACGGTCTTTTGCATGTCAAATTCTATCGATAAATCTTTATGTAATGTTTAGAATATAATTTCTTGTAGTATCAACTTTCAGCTTAAATTTGTACCTCTGAACTCCCACCAATAATGTAAACGCTTTTAAAACGTACTGCATTTTATCCACCAAAATTCACTTGCAGAATATCTTAGTTTCAATCCACTTTACTGAAATGTGTTTGTCTTCATTATATTTTTCTCCCTGTTTATATAAACTAACCCGAATACATTCCTTCTTAACACTGTACCACAAAATAAAAGGTCTCACTGGGTCTTTCAAAATTACACACAAACCCAGTGAACTGCGCGATATCCGTCCACGGACTGACCGAGATACGATTCTCGTCAGAGGTAGTTCCGCCGACTATACTCTGCTCTGTTTGTCGTAACCAGCGGCATAGGTGCCTCACTGTCTTTTCACCCGACGAAAAAACAGGGCCAGCTTCTGAAACTTTCTGACGTATTCTCAAAAAACGGAAGAGTAACGATTTTTAATTTGAATGATATTGTTTGGAATCCACACAAAGACTGATGCTAACAAATTAGTAATGAAAAGTTCTTTACTAGGAATAAAACGAATATTGCCTAATGTTAACGACTCACCTCCGTCAAGTACGATTAAAAAGAATGTCTGGAGATTGGCTTCCGTTCCCTCTACATTAAGTGGCTAAGTGCTTCGGTAGTGAGATAACTTTGACCTTTCACTGTAGTTGCTCAACACCTGCCAGCGTCAAAACAACTCTACTCCCACAAGTGTCTAAAACAATTTCAATTATCTGAAAACACGAGTAAGACGACTAAAGGAATTTCCCCTTCCATTCATTAGGACGGTCTATAAAGACAAAAATATTATAAAAAATTATAATTATGACTTAGGATTAAAATAATTGCACCGTATAAAATTCTATTTATATTTATCATAAATAATTACCATCTGAATAAATATGCTCTAACATAACAAACTTTTTCACCAATTAAAACATCTCAAAATTCCAGGGATTGGTATTTTACAAACATACGTGTTACGAGAGCACTGAAAATATGAGTATATGAATTATAAGATGAAACGTAGCTATCAGTTTTAATTATCATTCAGTTCAATGACCACAAATTTTAATCATCACTGTAACATGCAACGTCATACAGCTGCTGTGTTTATTTTATCAAAGTACTTTATAAATTGGCTTGTGTAGTTTCAGTTAATATGTTACAGCCAAAACCTTGTCCACAACAAATATAGAGCAAGGTCGGTCATTGGACGGACATGTATTTAATGGGTTAGGAATTTTAGACATTTAGGAATTTGGATAAATTCAGACAATATAACAAGTGGAGAAATAAAATCAAGAATTTCAGCAGGTAATAAACGTTTCTATGGGCTCGGTCAATTTAGGATTAGGCCTACGAGTAAAGAAGTTAAAAATCAAACACATAAAACGATGGTGAAATCATTTGTAGGGTATGTAACTGAAGTATGGTGTGTGTGTGTGTGTGAGAGATGGATATGAAAAGACTAAATACAAGGGAAAAGGTAATACTGAGGATAATATAAGCACTAGGGACAGAACCAGATATATGGGTAATAAGAACTAATCAGGAATTACGGGAGCTGTATAAATAATTAGACACAGTGACAGGTACTAAAAAAAGAAACGATTGGAATGCATTGGATTGGATTGGATTGGATCGGACATCAAGTAAGAAAGTATCATTGGAAGGGTAGCTAAGAAAATGTTTGAGAGTAAACCGGATGGAAGAAGAAGCATAGAAAGATCTAAATTGACACGGTTGGAATAGGCTGAAAAGGATCTACTGGAGATGATGGTTAAAATGGCGACAGATAGCAGTGGACAAAAGAGAATGGACGTCTGTAATTAAGGAGGCAAGGCTCTCAGAGGATCGTAGAGCCAAGGAGAAAGTAAGTAACTATCATTTGGCCCACTTATTTACCTTTCAGTCTATCGTATTAACAAACGCAAAACACTTTTATTCTAGATATTATCTTCCCCTCACACACTAAATTTTTAGGACCGATAAGTGTACCTTAACGGTCCTTTTGTCTTTTCTGAAAAATACTAATAGAATTGGTAATTATATTAGTCCAGCACTCAATGTTAATTTATCTGAAAACCGCGGTGACTGAAAGAAAATCAGCATGGCAAAAGGACGACGCCAACAGACGCAACGTCCTTGTAAACCCCAACTTCATTTTCACTCCAAATATCAGACAAAATTTTATCATTAAAAACAAACTGCATTTCAAATCGTAACATACAAAATAAGCGTTTGAGTTACCTACTTTCAAAAGAGCAAACCTCTTTTGCCAACTTATCCGTCCACCCACCCACCCACCCACGTATAGTGCAGTGCATGGTTTGTGGCTGGTGGAGGAGTTAGCGGAACTGGCGGACGGGCCTACCGGGTGTGGTGAAATGGCGAGGGGTGGGTGTTTATGTGCTTGGAACTTCAGTGTGACAAGACAAGATCAACTGTACATAGGGGGAGGAGAGAAAGACTATACCAAATATGACGCTGTCCCTGTGTTAGTGATTCGCTCCTTCGACCGGCCAAAAACCATGAACTGCACTATATACACACACACACACACACACTTATCTACGCACATACTACCCAACCTCATACCCACGCACAGCTTACCTCTGACTTTAGAGGCCAGTGCAGCCCATCGCGTCCCAAATTCCTTTTGCACACATTCGTTAGGACTATTGTGCAAGGAAAAGGTCCACTGAAATGTCTCTTTATGCGGACAAATATGAACAAAGAAAAATGCATACATCCAACAGTGTGATTCAAAACTAACCTAAAACGATAGTTTTCGAACGGTAGATTGTGTGCCTTAGACCACAGAGCCGCTGGGACTGACCGGTCATTGTGCCAATGTGTCATAAAAATGCATCACAATATGATACAGGTGCAGCTAAATAGCAAAATAAATGACACGTCTTTCATAGAACAGGCCATGAAGGCCCAGTGGGGATGAAGGGGTATAGCCCTACTCTTTAACCTTGGTGCTAGATGGGGGTGGGGGCGGGTGGTCATCACACTCCGGCCGCTTTATTCCTGGGAAATAAACCTGGTGTCCATTTTACATGATGCTTGGTGGGTTCCAGGGCCGGTCTGGAAAGGTAAGTCTATGGAAAATCTCGCCTTCACCGGGGTTACGATCTGCGGGCCGCCCACCCTGTAGCGAGTCGCTATACCGAATGCGCTGTCGCGTCCAACATGCATGTCCCACACGTATTTTAATTTACCAAGAATCTATCACCCGCTAACAATCTACTTTAGGGATTACTGATAACAAGAATAGAGTATTAATAACCGTCAAATTAATCACTGGTGTCTATAATCAACTCAGATAATTCTATTGAAACACTTAAAGCACCAAAATGATATTTTCATTTCGTAAGTTGTCGTCACGTTCTCAGCTAACAAAGCGTGGGCCTTATGTCGCAATATGTAGATGACAGCTCCAAAACCGCGTTATTCTTGCGACATATTCCTTCTAAAAGTGAATAACAACGTCAGGCGCCGATACAGTATATAAACGCGTTCCCGAATGACACTGGTCAAGCACTGAGTGTTTGAACAACCAGCAACAGCATGAGATCCAGTCTTGTTTTCCTGGTGGCTCTTGGGCTCGCGTCAGCCGCAGATACAACTGTCAAAAAACTCACCGTTTTCGGTAAGTTGCGTTGAATACAGCTGGCTTGTATGTGTTATTTGCAATATGCAGGCATATATAGTATTAAATCTCTTATACTACACCTCTAGGCACTGAGGTATCCATTTGAGCCTATGAGTGGTAACAGGAGATGTAGAAAGCTTCAGAATGTGGAGATTCGCGACTTATACCTCTGATCGAATATTATTCGGGTGAACAGATAAAGAAGGATCAGATGGGCAGGGCAAGAGCAGGTACAGAGAACAGAAATGCGTACGGCACCTTGGTAGAGAAATCTGAACGAATATACAACCTGGAAGATGGAAGGATAATATTAAAATGTACCTTAAAGGGCTAGGATGAAAGGGCATCGACTGCTTAAATGAAACTGGATAAGGGACAATGGTGGGCTCTTGTGAGCACGACAGTGAAAAGTTGGGTTACATAAAGCACAGGGATTTTCTTGACTTCCTAAGGAAATACGAAACGTCTCAAGAAGAACCCCGCTCCATGCAGTTAGGGAGTTGTATTGGATTTTCCCTTGGGTGGAGGGCGGGGAGAATTTCCACACTATACATTGCTGAATTAGTTGCAGTTTGACTCCTGACTGTGTTGCAGTATAACGTACATGTTATACAAAGCTAACATCAAATCCTACCCCCAGATCGCATCCTGAGCCACTTCTATCCACTTATTCTCACAGTTTGTCTCTCTGAGGTCCATCGTAATATTATCCCCTTATTCACTTCTCAATCTTTCGAGCAGTTTTCCAAAAGAAATTCTCAGTTTATCCCGTCTCTTTCATCATAATCATATAACCAACCCATCAATTTTTACTTGTCTACACGATGGTAGCCCGTACAAAAAACAAATTTCTAAACAGCAGGCCAAGTAACTTGAACGCATATTTCTTCCTTCTTGAATACAAAATTTTCATTCTTGGGTCATAGTTTAGGGACTCAGAGTGATAGTGATGAAAATTCAAGTGTTCTGGGAAATAGGCGTGCAGATTGGTTTAGATGCCGGCGTTTTGAAAGAGCTTGCTGCTTCCATCTGCAAGGTACTCCAAGAACAGGGTCTAGACTACTCTGGAGATGAAGGCAGCACTGTAAGTACCCTAATGACGGATACAGCAAGCTCCTCAGAAAACTCATTAACTATTCACTGATCTATACAGCGTCATCTCATGACACTTGAACTTTCTTATGCATTCCTATTCGTCGATGTCTCACATAGACTAGATTTTCCATGAACCTGAAATATACAGTTATTAATTTTCTAAAGATGTCTTTTCATGTATAACTTGCAACATGAAATAAAAACACAGCTCGTTTAAAATCTTTAAATTTAGCTTCAAACATTTTTCAGTGTGATGAAAGTTCAAAGGCATAAAAATATTTCACAATAGTTCTAATCTTCCAGCGAGCAAATACCTAAGCTGCTCCTTCTCCTTAACCATCACGCTCGACCACAACAATTGAAATAAAGTCTCCGTCGCATTATCCTTAATCTTACAAGGCTAATGGCCCAAGAAGATTTCATTTCACTTATGCACCTCAATAAGTTCGTACATAACACAGTTAATAACTTCTGAGTACTGGGTGCGAGGATTTATTATTAATTTTAAGATGATTCTTCCCCGCTGTGTCATTAAACCAGTACATATTATTCAGTACACAGTTATACACACAACCTGCCACTACAAAATATAAGGCGACTAGCTTCGGCTTGATATAAACCATCATAAGACCGTTTCTTTTCTTAAAATCCTTCAGTGAACATTTATTACTGCAAATAGGTACGAAATCTCATCTTTACAAAATGTATGATAAAATATTAATATTAATATCAATATTTTATAAAGGTATAAAGGTTCGCATATTTCAACACAAATCTTTTTAAGCATTAAACAGCATGCATTATCCTAACGACATTCCGAGAGAGTGGATAGTAAAAACAGGGGACAAAGAAGGATTCTGCGTCGTTCTTACGTATGTACAGTTCTTAATAAATTTAAGATGAAATTAACATGGTAAAGAGTTTATGACAATATGTTAGTTATGAAAACCTAACTAGATTTTCAGTTCTCACTGTGGTGGTGTTGCAGATTCAAGGTTTTTAGGATGATACCGTTATCGACTGGTAAGTAATAGGGAATTTTCGAAACAAGCATGCTGTTTCCAACTGCAGGATCTGAATAGTCCGCCTTTAGGGATAAAACAAGTCCAATAAAACTGAAAATACCCTGAAAGTTGCAGCAGCAAACTACACTGAAAGGCCGGTAACAATTCACAAATTTTCATATGTTTGTTACGTAACGACAAGGGTTTTGAAGATGATACTTGCGGCTAAGAGTGATGAGGTAACAGGGCAGTGGAGAAGACTGCATGCGAAGCTTTATGATCTGTACTGCTCACCAAGAATTATAAGGGCGGTCAAAACAAGAACAATGAGATAGGCGGATCATGTGGCACGTAAAGGGGAGAGAAGAGGAGCATACAGGGTTTTGTGGGAAGACCTGGGGGAAAGAGACCACTTGGAAAACCTAGGCGTAGATGGGAGGATAATATTAAAATGGCTGACTTTGGGATAGGATCCGATATTCTGGGGTGAGAGGCCGCCTTAGTCAACGCACGGCCATATTTTCCAATCGACACGTCATATCCCAGAACACTTGAATGAATCTTCGCTTTAAGCCAGTACAAAATGGCGTGGCTAAGGAAGTTACCAATTTTTGCAGGTGTACCGGGAGTGGTATCCGTGCTGGACACTGCAGGATCCTCAGTTTTTGGTGTCAAGTCACTTTACCCATATAATGTCCCTGTGTCAGTAAATCCTTTCCTTCCTTATAGTGTCTACTATCCCCACATGCCAAACCTCGTTCGCCATGACCTTCAATCTGTTCCCATCAGCCTCCGCGACGTGTACAACAGGCCTATCATGATGGTGGTGAAGTCAACTTCTGAAGTTGAGGGACTGACCATCTACTTTTTGGAGCACGGACTGTCTGCTTTGGCAGAGAACCCTCAAACCAAATTCATCCACGACGCGATAAAGAGCGGTGCAGAGAAGACTGCGGTTGTGATCCATCCCACTGTGCTACACAACACCCCCGCTTTCAAGATCATAAAAGACGTGTCTGTTGTTAAGTTTGAGATTCCTGTTGGCATAAAGTTCGGCAATTTTATCAACTCTGTGGGTCATAACACACCTTATGTATTCATCCATGATAAGGACGATGTCACCAGTTTCGACCTTGATGGTCTGGTAAGAGTCGGCAGTTTGGATGTGGCAGAAGAGAAAGTACATTGCATTTCTTGCTATTAAGTAGGAGAAACTATAGGCAGACTCACAACAGCTGTTCTGCTTAGTTGACTACGCAGACTCTAGCACATAGGCAAAATGAGACACTTGATCATGGTAGGCAGTATGGCTTATATTATCACATTAAACTCCTTTTAATGCTCAGGAATATGTATCAATCACAAGAACGTTGAATTTTCCACGTATAATCGTAAGGCGTTGTCAGTACATTCATCGTATTCTAGTATGAATAAATCTAAAGAGAATACGAAAAATGCACAGGTACCCACTACCAAATTCTAAGTAGCAGTCAAGATAAAACTACTAGATTAAAAATTTTAAATGTTGATATGTTTTAGTATAAAAGTCCAGAATATGAGAACACTATATTGCAATATGTCTTATTCGACGTTTCAGACACGATGTAATGTAAGGGTCTGGTCAATGTTGAACTAGTAGTGGAATTAAGCAAGCAAATAAATAAATAAATAAATGCAACAACTACAATGAATTCCTTTCAAAATGAAATAATATCTTGAGGTCTCTTTTAGGTAATGTGCTATATACTTCTATAACATTGTCGAAATACAATTCCTGTTGTCTCCTGAACGAATGAGAAAGCCAATTTTTTTATGTTGGTGTGACCATGCGTCACTGATACAATAGTATAAACAACCAATTAGATGCAACAATAACAGTTCATTAGTAATTTCAATCACCCCAACATGTTTCGGGCGATAATTTCGCCCATCATCAGGACACTAGACCGTGTTTACAGCTTGTGGTACAATGCACTGAAGAAGTTGCCTGCTGATGATCTAGTTGGTTGTGTATACTATTGAGAAAGCCCATATCATGCTGTTATTCCTGGTGTCCACGCATATGGCAGATTTAACGCACAGAAACCCTGCATAAGCGGGAACTTCCTGTCACAGTTGCCACGCTCAGGGACACCAAAACGCAAAGCCGGAGTTTACAGTTTTCGAGAAACGTTAGTCGAAACTGCACCTTCGATTATATTGAACTAAGACGTAACGCCGTAGACAATGCGTTAAACACATCACACGATGTCTGCGTACAGTAAATGAACGTGTAGATTAATAAAAGTTATAACTGTAAGAACACTTCCAAAAAATAAATTTCAGTTCAGTCTAACTGAACAAGTGTTCAAGTCCTGTTCTTCCGAAAATCTGTGGACCCAGCAGCTTAACTGCGCCTACCGCCCTGAGATCAGCTGCTTTGTTTCCTGTTCTCAATTCAGTCACCCATTATAACATTAGGTTTCAGCAATTACAGTGCTGTATGACTGAATGTGGTTTCTGGCGTTGTGTGGCATTACCATTAATCTGTCGTATTATGATGAGAATTAATGGAAGTAATTCTTGTCTACATGACTAATATATTATTATGGCATTCCATGTGTTTGGATTCTGCCTGCAGCATGAACATTACATATATCTGATAAACCTGTACGTATTTATCAAAATTTAATCAAGTCCAATCAAACATAATTACGTAAAAAATGCAATAATATGTACCTTGTGTGTCTGAATTTAACTTATTTAAATAATTTGTTAAATAGTAAATAATTTTACTGCTACACAGGAATTATACGTTAAAAACTCACCGTTCATCACGCATGTTGAGGAATATAACCGTTTGCAAACTTTAGTCCGTATACTGGTACAACATTCGCATTTTCAAGATGTTTAACTGACTAAAATGGCCCTTCCCTCTTTGGAAACTGGTGAGTTATACGTCACGTAATTAGTCTCAGTGCACCCCAAATTCCCACTCTTCCAAACGCCACTGGTCTCTAAACTGGCCGAGATGAAATCCGGTCTAAATCCTGAGGCATTTTTTTAAAGCAAACTGTATTTCCTCCCTTACATTACCCCTCTCGGGTTCATATTAGCAGTGCAACTGCAACATGCGCGTCTTCCTGATGCATGTAACACGTCCTGTCGGTCTCATCCTTCTTGAGTGGATGACCCTAACGACAGTTTGTGAATACTACAAATTATTAACAGCTCATTACGCCTAGGTTTACGGTCTCCTGGAGTTGACGTCGTTAGTTTTGTAGACAAACTCCACTTAATGAGAAGCTGGTCCATATCTACCGTCCCCGCAGCTAGATGCCATATCCCTATATACCACAACATCGTGATGTTCTTATTCCCCCATTACGGACCCCAATCTCAGGTTACGTACTTTCTTGCAGGATCCTGTTATTTCTCCTGTTCAGAGTTATGTAACGTTCTTACGAGACCTGCTGTCAAAACCCGAAACCTCTGCATGTATCACACCGCTGAATTTCGTTAACATAAGTAGGCATAAGTAAAATGTCTTTCACTCTTCCTTACAGCCAAACACTGGCTTAAAAATTTTGATGCCTATTCGTTGCGTGTACCATCAGTTTAACATTCAACAACTGTACGCTCTGCCCACACAGTATTTGTGTTTTGTGTTTATCTGAGAACAAACAGCGACTTGTGCCACTTACAGCATAAACTGACTGGTTTTTATAACCGAGATGAAAAGTGTTTACAGCGCGGTACGGACTGGGCCTACAACTAGAGCGGTCTGCGCTTCGTCTGTAAAGGGTCAAATTATATTATTTTTCAGTGCTTAGAATATTCTGATAAGGAACTAGAAATGGAAAAGATTTCTCGGCAATGAACTAAGCATTTAATTCGTTTATTGTAAGAAAGAATACTCGCTTAAAGTGCGCAGGTAATGTTAAAATCGTGTTGGCTTCAAAGATTGAATGTTTCACATCCAAAAACATTGAATGCATTGCAGCAGAACTTAAGATTTATTTGAAACGTGTTAACTACTTGGCATTGTGTCGCGTAAGAAAAATTTCAATTTATTTCGGTATTACGACCATTCATTTTTACCAAGACTGCTGACTTGGTCTTTCAGGCTGTCCTTAACGTGGCTAATTGTACAGAAAGTTTCGATAGACAGGCCTGCAAAAATATACAGATCAAGATATGAAATTTATATTCAATACATCTTTGGCGGCTATGGAGAGTATTTAATGAAATAAAAGGAAGAATTAAATTAGAATAACGAGCGCGCGAGCAATAATCAGAGAAGAAATGAAGAAAATAAGGGTGGGAATGATAATAAGATTTCAGTATCGCCTATTAACTTCAGGGGTTTGGGGGGGGGGGCAAAACCCTCAGTGGGCCATGGCCTCCTCATTCACGAGGTTTCTAGATTAGACATGATGACGCACCAGAGTCGGTAGGACTCCTATGGACGAGTGATTAGATGACAACACACAACATTCACAACGGACGAACATCCATGCCCCCGGTGGGATTCGAACCCACAATTTTAGCTTGCGAGCGGCCGCAGACCTACGCCTTAGATCGCAGGGCCACTGGGACCGGCACCTGCAGAATTTAGTAGCACAAAAGCATAAATACAAAACAATTACATAAAAAAGACAAAATAACAAAAAAATCCGGACCTGCTGGTAACAGTGAATTTATTCAACACATGTAGAGAAAGTTTAAGACCAGTCTAAAAATCGCATCTCAAAGCACAACTAATAATACAAATTCAAGCGCAGATGTGACGGACGTCTGACAAAAAACAAAAACACAACTGATAATGTATCCTGAAGATTCAAATTTTCTGGTTTGTTACGCTGTGTCATTCGATACATGGTTGCCGACGTTTCGATAGATGGTAGCGCCTTCATCTGCAAAGTCAAGCAGTTCCAGGCGGTGAAGGAGATACAGTCCTCCGGAAGGTCAGTAAAAACTACGTGCTTCTCACTCGACATTGCAATGCGGCTGTCAGACCAACAAATCACTTGTAACCGAAACATGCCTCGGATTTAGACAGTGGTATTAGTACGGTTGTGGGCCGGGTAGCGTAGTCGGTATATCGACTGGCTACGGGCTGGACGGCCCGGGGATTGAATCCCGGTGGGGGGTGAGATTTTCCGCGCCTGTCCAGACCGGTCCTGGGGCCCATCCAGCCTCCTGTACAATGGGTACCGGGTCTTTCCCGGGGGTAATGAGTGGCGGGGGCGTGAGGCTGACCCCTCACCCCTCTTCTAGTGCCGTGGTCAAGAAAGAGTAGAGCTATACCTCTACTTCACCTATGGGCCGTACGGCCTGTACACAGCCTCAGTGCCTGTACAAGGGTGCACTTTACCTTTTTACCTTTAATTAGTACGACTGACGACAGTCAATTATGGATGATTAACCTTAACCCACCGGAGTGGGAATTTAAATTTCAGCACAAGGTTTATAACAAAACGTACTACTTGAAAGGAAAACAACAGAAAATTATGAAATAAACGGCATTTTGAAGAAGATAAAACAGAAATTATGCAGCATGCCTTACAAACGTAGTAAATTTCTTTGTTGTGTAAATATGCACGATAAAAATCTATGGTTGTTTTCCTACGTGATTTCAAATTTGGCAACTCAGGTATTTAAAAGTGCAAGCAGGTTATTGTCCAGCATGATAGCCGCATGTAGGCTATATTTAGGACAGACTTTTATGTACAACACACAAGGACAGAAGCCAATGCGTTTTACAGACTAGCTGTTCGTGTGGCTAATGTGCTAAATTGAAACTGTATTTCACCATTCAATGCTTTTAAATATACTTTATTTATTAATTTGTAATTTAACAAAATTCCCAGTACTTCGCATTATATGAAGTCGCAGAATTGAAAGATTGAATCATGAACCGGAAACGGTGTGAAACAAAGTGCTGGTATTAACCCGAAATGCCCTTGACAGGACGGAGAAAAATCACGAAAATCCGAGACAAGATAGTAGCTATCTGGGCCGAAATTCGAAAGGAGTATCTCTGGACAGCACGTCAAAATTTGTTCAATAACGGGCAGAGCTGGTTATTGAGCAGCACGAGCCGGGATAATCTAATAATTAGGCACGTGACTGGACAACCGAGGAACCGTAGTTCGATTGAATGCAGGGATAAGACATAACTCTCTTCTCCAAAGCGCCCAGAAAATAAGCGGGGTCCACCTGTCATCTTATTTAGCAAATGCCATGGGTAATGCGGCCGGGACGTGAAGAGGACAACACATCTCATGTGGTGCAGAGGTTAAGAATGCTGGGAACTATACCTCCATCCCCTAACATCCTTTCCCACGTCGTGTTGAAGGAAGAACTTTAATTATTTTTATTTTACTAAGTAGCACATACAAACTCCAAGTTTCCAGAAGTAACATTTTCGATCAATGCATTAGCCGTGTTCAGTGCATTTCCAAATAAATTATCCAGACCAGTCTTGCAGCTCATTTCATAAAAACCCTCCCCCCAACCACTCCATTGCTACTTTTAATGGACTCGCTAGAGGGCTTAGTGCTTCTGCTAATCGTTTAATTGGTTCAGCTGTGATCGATGACTCCCTTTCTCCTCTAAATACTGGTAAAAGAGTAACTTTTTCAAGTGAAGGAATTTACTTTAATTATTCTGCTGGTTTGCAACTTCTATCGACGTGTACTGAACTGTACCCACGTCGAACCGTTGGTAATTCCATGTTTATGTACAAGGCGGAATCAGTGGCTATTTTGTACAGCAACAAAACAAAGTTCGGAAGTGGATCTAGGAATTTATACATCAATTTATTTCCCACTCTTAGACACAGATAATTTTACGCAGCCAACTATAAACAACTTACATTCAAAGTTATATATCTGCCTACTATGTAATTATAAACATATATGATATATATATATATAT
>Ga0123352_10007633_pt1 | contig 16720 bp, 11 predicted proteins | sample TergutLab28metaG_FD_89700 | JGI IMG/M metagenome (GOLD analysis project Ga0123352, IMG submission 89700) | Labiotermes labralis P1 segment gut microbial communities from Petit-Saut dam, French Guiana - Lab288 P1 | ecosystem: Host-associated > Arthropoda: Insects > Digestive system > Gut ... | reverse complement strand
TGACTGGTAGGATGTAAGTTTTATGGGTAGGTATTTGGGGGGGGGGGGTGGCGGTGGTTTGGGGGCCCTGATAATAGGTTGGGTTGTCTATGGTATTCAATTGGGTTGGGGTTGCGTGGTTTGTGGGTTAGTATGTTTGACGTCTTCTGGGTTCTCTTTGGGGTTGTTCTTGGTGGGGGTTATTTGGCCTAAAGTTTCCATTGTGTGTGTGCGCGTGGCTTGGCGCATTTGGTGTATCTACAGGAGAGAAAAACATTTTAACAAATGTGAAAGAATGTAGGGAGGGTAAACTAATATGGCATATGTCTTTGTTGTAAGGTAGTGGGTGATGAGTACTTACATTGGAAGTGGTAAAGAATAACCACTTCCAATGTAAGTCACAACTTGACCATTTTGGCTTTCAATGAAATATGCTGGGCTTGTATAGATGCCATACAAGGAAGTGAAAATACCACTCACTGCCTATTGTAGTTTTTCCATGCCAAAATTGCAAAGAAATGGCCTTTTGTTTTCCCATGGCACTTTGTAAAAACAGCTACAGTAAAATGTCAGAATGAACTTTTTTGGACAAATTATATTCATTAAAATGAAATTTGGATTCATTGAACAACAATAAAAGCAAATTGGTAAATTAAGAATTATTTTCTAAGTGAACATATTTATGTCAAATAAGCAACACACTGAATGTTCATCATTACATTACTGAACACAGAAACAGGAAAGGAAGTGACTGTTGTTATAGTTGAGTTTGGTCCACACAGCTTGGCACTTCAGTTGTGACGTGTCTCAAGACTTTCAGGTGTGCTTCTCTATATATGTAGCCAGTATTCTGCTTTTGAACGTAGAAGAGCACATGGCATTATGGTAGGACAGGCAGTGTGCAGCAATTGCAAACAGGCACAGTGTGCATTGACTACAGAACATTCAGGCTGGGAGTCTCACAGTGAAGCGACTGGAACAGATGGTACACAGAGCAGGAATCACAGACAGACCTTCTTCAACTGCTATTGACAGCAGCATACAGTTCTTGCACCTAACCCAGTTATCACCAGAACTGTTCCACAAATGGCACAGTCCTTGTTACAGAAAATAACAGGAAAGCAAAAAAATTCATTAATTAATTAATTACTTATTGCACAAATTATGTAGACATTTTATGGGTTGAAACAGTGGGAATTCCAAACAAATGGTGTTATAATTATCATACAAGAGCTGCATTTTAGAGGCAGTTCTTTGGCTGTTTGCTTTGAGCAGTGAACTTCTATTGCACCATTCTTAGTAGCTTTATATTTCACCTTTTCTAATGAATGTCTGTTTTCTCTCATATTGGAAGGAGGTGACTTAGGAGCTGTTGTGTTCGATGTTGGAAGCATGTCATCATTATTTACACCTAAATCTTCTATCAATGAGCTACTTGAATTGTTTACATTTAAAAATTCTTAGCACTGGACAGAGATTAGGTTCATATAGAGGAAATTGCTGTCGGCTTTGTGATGACAGGGGGGAAGTGAAAGATGTTAAAATTTTTGAAGGCACGTAGAAACCTTTGTAGAGACACTGATGTGCCCTGTTAAAATGGGTTTGTACTTATCATCGTCATCACCACCACCACCGTAATGATTATCATATAAAGTCACCATTCCATGCACTGGCAATTAATGTGTAATGTCCTGTATGCATCATGATGATATTTTCATGAAACATGCAGTAGGATGGGGCAAGGTAGTGAAAGTTACTACACAGTTATTAAGTTGTGCTGATGGTAATTAATAACGGTTCTGTAATTTATGATGCACTGGGATGTCCAAGATAAAAATTAAATTTTTTCTTATACACAAATTTCAATGATACATCTGTAGGTGCTGTCTGAGGTCCAGTTTGGGATGCGGGAGACAAGTTTTATTAAGTGTGGGTTTGTGATAGTTTACTGGAGACTGCATTTCATTGGGATTACTATATTATAGGCTGTGGCACCATGAAGTTTGGTAGATAGGTACAAATGAAGTGCTTTGGAGAAAGTTGCTGTCTCCATCTTCAGTGCAGAAGAGATCTTTCCTTTTGCCGTAAAGCTGGTTGCTATGTCTGTCTCACACTGCAACGCATGACATCGCTCGAGCCCATGATCTAATACTACATGCCATGAGAACCTCAAATCTTACAGGCTTATCTGTAGCCTTCAGATTAGTCTGAAATGACTTTTCCTAGCTCAGTTAAGAACATGGTCAGGCAATTTTACAAACTGTGCCATGCTGGATTACAAGGTGCATTTGCCTAGAATTTGACATTTTTATTTCTGTAGGGCCTACAAGCTTATCAAATTTAACTGGAGAATTAAGGTGTGCTGAAAATTGCACCTTTGTGCGTGAATTTAGCGTAGAAAGGTGAATTTTGCAAACTCTGCATATGCGGATATTGTGCAAATTGCTTGCAGTGTGTACTTAAACAGTACACGTAAGAGGTCATACTGTTTACAGTGTTTGTTGTGAATAAGAACATAAGTGTAATTAATAATAACCAGACAATAAAAGTCAGGCAGTTGAATTATGCTTTGTGTGGCTGCAGCTTATACAGTCACAAGCTCTTGAACACCCAATAAACTGCTGCAGGCTGAACCCTTTCCTGTCCTTTTCATTGGAACATGACTCCTACCAGCTACAGCGGGCAAAAAATACAGGAACAACTTTCACATAAACTGCTTAATGGAAAATAAAGTCCTGCCACCTGTTGTGTGAACTGCTAGAAGTGAAGTTAGAAATCATAAAGGTAAATTAACATTTAGCATGTGTTTATAAGGAGATGGTTAGTCGAAAAGTTTGTGGCAGAAGGCTTCTGGCAGCACAGCAGTATATGAAAATAATTTTCTTGGAAGCCTTCTGGCATACAGTGAGGAAGGGTTAATGTTTTAAATAAAGTTACCGATATGGAATTCAGCTTCACTGAGATGACCTTGATCCCAAGTACAGCAGAAACCTCAGTGTAAGAGTGACCTAAGCAAAACACAATCTGGTCTCAGAGTGGTTGCTTGTGAACTGCGCTTTCTTACTTCTGAGGTCTGTCTGCATGATAGGTGACCCTGAAGACAGTCTTATTTACTGCAAGTGCCAACCTACATTGTGTGTTATAACAAAACCTTACTTGTTTGGGGACTTAATATGGCCCATTTTTGATGGTACTGATTTGTCAGTTGCAGTAGTGCTGCATAAACAAACTAGTTGCAAATACAAAAAATGTGAGATGCAGTCCACGTACACTACATGTAATCAATAAACATGCATTTACTGCCACAGCTGTTGACATAACAGCACATTGAAGCTAGCTTCATTTATACCCTGGTTGTTTTTCTGAGAAAGCAGGTGTAAATTAAACAGGTCTGCTGTCACCTAATAACATAAGCTATATGTTTTTTGGGACTGTAACTTCATCCCTTCTGCTGAGGCTGTATATTGCTTGCACCAAAATGTTGATAAGACCATAAAATTTGAGGTTTGTGTAGGCCTAAAAATGTTGTGTCACACTAACTCTAAAATTTCCAACCGATGAAAGTGAAGTCAAAACAAACTGCAAACAAATACATCTTTGGTCACTATAAAGAAGCATTTTGTTCCCACATTGTGGTTGTATGTGCACAGTATGTCTTAAATCAGTGGCCGTTAAGGCTGTAGATTCCAGCACTGTTAAAGACTGCATTTCTCAGTAAATACAGCTTAATCATACATATCCGAGAGCTCAGCTGCTCTCACTAGACAAATGACTGTGCACAGAGTGATAGTGTTTTAAAATTTCATCTCAAAAATGTCGCAGTTCTTCTGTTAAACCAAAGTTATATGCCAATTACAATACATGCCATTTGTACATGCACTAAAAGGTGTTAATGGTGCAGTTCTTGAATTACAATCATATCATAATGCATTGATCATGTGTGGTGGCTCATATATGGTCAGTTTATTCGCGACTATATCCCCAACCCTGAATTGTGAAATTCCTAGCACAAAGGCCTGTTGGTAACTGGTTTGCATATGTTGGTTATATGTTGCAACTATATGAAAAACAGTTCTTGAAAATTCATGTTTTGCTATATTTAACAAGTTAAAGAGTTAAAACAGATTCACAAAACTGTTGCTTTTGTGCGGCTTTTATATGCCTCCAAACTGTACACAGTTTTTTTGCCATCAAATGTGCACCCAGAATTTATAATTGGGTGGGGGAGGGGCTGACCCTGAGGCTATATGGAATTTGTTTTTAAAAACTGTTATAAAAATTGTACCTATTTGCAACTCAATTTATATACATACAAATATAACTACATGTTCCATGACTCACCTAATTTAAATCACAAGGTTCCCCCTGTAACAAGCCATGAAGGCCCCAGTGTAGAGGTGGTGTACCTCTGCCCTTTCTTTAATCTCAATGCTAGGTGTGGGTGGGCAGTCAGCGACGCGCCTCGGCCGCTTAACCTCCAGGAAAGAGAACTGGTGCTCGTACAGGAGGCTTGGTGGGCCTCAGGGTCGATCTGGACGAGTACCAAATATCTCGCGCCATCGGAGTTCGAACCCGGGACCGTCCAGCCCATAGCGAGTTTTAATTTTTACTTTTTTGGCTTCAAAACTGTTATGTACTAGTAATCAACCGATTTTGGCAGAAGGGCAATCACTTAAAACTTTGGACATACGTGTCTACAAAATATATGATTTTGAAATTTCGATTTGGCGGACTGGACCCCCCACCCCCACTGCATATGCTACTGTTTGCCACTATTGTGGGGGTCATTTTCCAACTAGTATTTTAAAGGCTGTAAAAGTGATTACATGTTGAGCTGCTGTAATTGGTATCAGTAGTAACAAAAAAATACGCAAAATATACGTCAGGTCCATTTGGCATGTATTATTAAAGGGAGGTATTATCAGGTGTAATGAAATCTGCTTCGCCGGAAGCGTTATCTTCTATTCCCATGTGCAGAAGAAGAAGGAGTGAGCAACCGACCATAAAAACAATAACACACCTGTTCCTGGTGACACTGCAGAGTGCTGTTCGGCGAGAGAGATCCAATTTCATGTTACTTTACACCCATTACAACATGCAGCTCTAACTCCAAAATCCAGCCACTGAATCAGTCATTCGAAACTGCCACAACCTCTGTACCTTGTCTGATTCAACGTTATCAGTTACCGTCTCCTGGGATCCGATGCCGTGTCTACCAAACTACACAGTATTACATCGCAGAAGACCACGCACTTGATACGACTTTCAGAACTTCAACCCTCAATTATGGACTCTATGTTTCAACACTTCTCACTGCAAGTCGTGTGCCCTGTTCACACCCACAAAACTGAATTTTACCAACTCTCGCCGCAGAACCCGAAGACTCAGTAATGCTGGTGGATAGGGCCATTAATATAACCTTATATGCCCTGTACACCTATGCTTATTACATAGTACAATGATACACATATATTCATTCCTACAATACTGCGAGACATTTTGTGTTTAAAGTTTTGACTAACGCCTAAGCTGACGAGATTCATCTACAGTTCGGGACTCAGCAACCCTAGAAGCTGGAGAAAGAGTACTAGAGCTCATCAGCGAACAGTATTTAATCAGAACTACCAGTGGCACGGTAGCGTTAAATTCAGTAAGTAGTAATATTGTAGGTAATTCCACATTGTATATTTGTCTCTTGCTACTTTCCAGTACATTGCCTCGCAACTGTGATACGTAGTCACACCTGTCTAATGTGGGAAATGAGGCTGTCACGTCGGTATTGCTGCGTGTCGTTCCGACCACCGCCAAACGACAACCTATATCCCTCAAGCCTGAATGCCTCATTGCGAAGTTAGGTAACAATGTTTCGATAGGTACGTCCTTTTTATGCAGTGTTATGAGACAGAGAGATAAGGGTTGGGACATCATGTTTGTGAAAACAGTGCTACAGCGAACAGTTTATTGCCTTTCGTAGCGGTGCAGTTCTTCTGGGATATGCGCCGCGCCATTGGACAATTGATGCCTGACATTAGAGACAGCGTGGTCTTATCTTCAAGGGTCGCCCTTCACTGAAGATGAGACCACTGCACTGTCTGAAAACGATTGGCACCAATCGTCCACTGACGAGGTGCCGTATCTCAAAAGAACGGAGACTTCAACTGGACTGGTACAGTTGAGACTAACATACATTGCGGAATTAACTTCACTACTACTGTTGTACCCCCTTGGCTTCAGAATTTATCAGGAAGTTCGGAATTCATTTATTTCAACAAGAACCTTGTAGTCTAATGGATAAGGCACCGCAATGGCAAACTTTATGACCGACAGGCAGCAAGGACTTATACACAATATTTTCTGCTCAACTTCCTTGACCTCACAACTTATCAGGAAGTTCCGGAATAATTTATCTCGACAAGAGCCTTGTGGTCTAGTGGTAAGGCACTGGACTGGCAAACTGTATAATCAGCAGTTCGGGTTCGAGACCGGCAAGCAGCAAGGACTTGAAAGACAAAATTTTCTACTCAGCCTCGAAATTATATCAAAAGGAACGTCGTAGTCTAGTGGATAAGACACAAGCAGCAATCCAAGGTTCAGCAGTTGGAGTCCAGCAGATATACCTGAAAGGCAACGACATCTGGGAGCTACTCCAAGAAGTGCGGAAGTTAGAAACCAGACGAAAGCAGGAGGGGGGGAGCGGGGAATTTTTACGCTAGTAAAATTTTGTAGACTATCTTTTTGCGCGGGAAAAAATTTTTGCGCAAAACCTACCCCCCCATTTTAAAACCAATTCACACGTGACGGTCCTGCAGTTGGCCAGGAAAATTTTTTACTGCCCCCCCCCCTTTCCCGTGCCATTGTACTACCTGAAAGAACGTCTGACCACATCTTACACATAGCAAAATTCACAATTACTGGTACAAATTATTACCTCTGGATGGCACCCGAATTAAGGAACTCCCCCCCCCCCTACACACACAAAGAAAATTTTTTTTGAATATGCAGACAGAGGTGGAGGAATTTGACACTACCCACCTCTTCAGTATTACAAAAACTGCCGGGCCAAGAACCCAATTTCAGCAAATGCCATCACATGGTAATTTTGGTACCAAAATGAACCTGCAATTGGTCATGCAATCTTACAGTATCTTTTTTTTTAAAAAAAAGTTACTTTTCGCCAAAAGTCGCTGTATTGTCAAAATACTAGAAGGCACCACATATATTCCGATAGGAAATACCAAAACCCCTTTTTAAAAAAAAAAGCCAAAACTGAAAAGGGTACAGACCAGCACACTATGTGGCATGTTCTCACATTTCATAAGTTGCTTGAAAATTGCTAGTTAGCTGACAACACACAATTTAGAACCAACAGCAGACAATGGGCTAACTGGAGACAAAATGGAATTCTTTGAATCTGGTGCATGCAATCTAATTTAACCCTAAGAGCTAGGTTTAATGTGAAACACGTGAGCTAACATTTATGCCACAATTTCATAAACATGTAAGAAAACATGACCAACCAAGACAGGATAACAAGTGGGTGGAAAGAAAGGAAATCAACAAAATGCGATGAAAATAAAAAAATACAAGCCCACAAATTGTTACAAACCTCAAGTAGCACATTATGTAATCATCTGGGATTAACCATGGATGGGATTCATGTGGTCTTTGACCTTTATTGTCATCCACTTGATACACATACAGAAGTGTCTTCAATCGTACACAACATTAATGCCATCACAACACAAGTTTCTGAGAGATATGGGTTTGGGACTACAGCCTGTTCAAAGAATGAAAGATGTTCCTGGGATGTTAATTTGATGTATCATGAGCACTGATCTCCTCATTGGGTGGGGCTTATGTCAGGATTTAGCACAACTCTTGAGCGCTCCAAAACATGCTCAAAGAACTATTACACAGCAAAGAACATTTTCACTTCCTGAAGAAAAATGTTAATACACACAACTGCAACAATAATTAAGGCAATTAGTATTAATTACATTAATAATGCAGTGTTGATACTTCTTTACAATTCTCATATACATTCCCAGGAAAACAACTGCTGCCTGAAGTGATTTAAAAATTTCAACATGCTGCATGAAAGAATTATTTCTACAAGTGAAATCAGTGTATACGTTCTAACATTATCTCATTATATTAGTACATTATAATAAAAACTGGTTATGCTAACATACTTTCCTACAACAATAAAATGAAATCATTCACACACACTTATTCATCACTGTACAGAAATAAGTGATGAAGAAAGATATTTACAGGAAACCCACATGCACAGTTATAGGTTTATATTGTGTATCTAATCACCCTAATGTACGGAAATCTGCCGATCAGCAACTCAGATAAACGGAGGGAATACAAAACCACCACTAAAACTTAATTAGAAGAAAAGTGTAACTTGTATCCTATAACAGGTCATGAAGCCCCAGAGGGGAAGTACTGGTATAGCTCTACTCTTTAACCTCAGCGCTAGACGCAAGGTCTGGTTGCTTAAGCCCCAGGAAATAGACTCCGTAACTACTGTACAGGAAGTTGGATGACCCCCAGACCATTCAGCCCGTAACGAGCCACTACACCAACTGTCATCCCTGTCCACCAAAACCACTAGTATAGCAATAAATAATGGATACACCAAAAAAATTATAAAATTTATAACATACAAATCCAAAAATTTCAAATGTATCTAAAACAAGAAACAGACAATTATCACATGCCATATGTCAAGAGTTAAAATAATTTTTCAAGCATACTAGGGGGAAAGCCACTTCTAAAACATACTATTCTTTGAAAAGATTGTTAGAAAGCCATACAGGAACCACAATATTTAGAACAGTCTGTAGTTCAAAGCTCATACGCCTACACTGGAAATGTGTTTTCACAGGAGTTGTGACAAATGAGGTAGCAAGCTCTGATGCTGTGAACTTTATTCTCCATGTGACCACTGTTGACATCTACACGTCTGTCCCACACAGAAGAAATCAAAATGATAGCCTGCTCCTTATTAGTGTCTGTTGCAATCACCCCCCAGCCAGGTGCTTCTTAAGGTGTCAAAGCAGATGGTGAAAGATCAGGACTCTGGTACTCAAAATCTCCTGAGTTAGTGCCCCAAACACTAACAAGACCGGTCAACAGTAACAGGCACAGTGTTAAGCCATATGCAGAATGCAGGTATTCTCAGACACACAGCCAGCTATAGTACCATAACAACACTGCAACAGTTACAGTGCTACCAGTCAATAAAAGCCACGATAGATACTTTATGGTCACAAGACAGGTGCCATTCTCTTCTTTACTTGTGGCATCGGTTTTAACTTCTTTCCTTTGAGAGTCAGTGGGTATGGGCGTTTCCATGTCATGGATGTCTTTTCAGTAGTTGGCATCGGAAGACTATACCATGTTTCATCCACAGTAACGTGTGCAGAAATTGCTCTCTATGACTAGCATAATGTTCAAAGTACACAAAAGAGTGCCATATCAGACAAATTTTGTGCAAGATCCTTTGGCACCCAGCGTGCACACACGTCTGTAATGCAGTTGATTGTGGACAATGCTTTGTGCACTTCCCAGGGCTCTTTGGTGATGCCAACAAAATGTGTCTGTCCACTTCAATAAGGGCATCTGCATGACACACACTGTCATCTGTAGTGGACATCTGGAACTGTTTCCATAACATTACTTGGGCCTTGTCCACCTCCACCAAATGGCAATCAGTGTTCACTACTGTGAGAGCCTTCGTATGGACAAATCAAATCACACTGTGTACTTCAACTTTTGACCGTGCTTCCAGTGGGCCTGCTGTCTTTACACTAACTACACTGATACAACATGCTCATGGTGCCCTCTGTGGATGTACGACAACTATCTACATGTGCCTGTTTCACAGTGACATGCACTGTCAGTGCTATTTCATGTGAGATATGCTGTTACCTCAGTCTTTAAAATTCCCTCATATAAATGTCAGAGATATGACATTCAAAATAAGCTAAACATACAGCCACAACATTAAGTAAAACATACAAGATGGATAATGACAGAGCTGGACACTATAATCAAAGGTACAAAGATGGACATATTGGAAAAACTGTACAGCAATATAACAAAAAAGGAATACAGACAGATGGTGGAACATGAAACAGAAGATTATGACCTACAATTTAATCCTATCAGGTCACTACACAATAAAGATCTCTTTCCTTCCACATTCAAAGCAAGAAGGTAACCATGCTGACCATACCATCAATAGAGCAGTACAGCTGTTACACTGCCACAGAACTACAGCAAGTACTACTGATCCATTTATACATGTATAAAAACATTTAGTACAGAATACAGAACCATATCACAACATAAAGATGGGTAATAAATCCTGAAAGGGTGGAACAGTTCAAATTTGGGAACAAGCCTGACACACAACATGACAGGCAATGTATGTGTAATGTAACAATAAGGTGTGTTCGTGCAACCATTGTTGCAATGGAAAAGCAATAATAGCAGTATATATTCTGAGTGTGTGTTTGTAGACTTAAGTATCCAGCATGCGCCACACTGTCATCTGTGGCCTGGCTGGCCGTACCATATTTTTTCACTTTATCTCACAAATGGCATGACTTTTGCAAAAATGTTATTGAGCAGAAAATGGGTGGATTGATTTTCTCTACAACCTTTGTCTGAAACATTTCTCATTCTAAGAAGAACTGAGAGACATATTATCAAAACGTCATGTAAAGTACCCACTGTCAGATTTTAATGAAACTTGAATTTTCGTGACAGATTTTAAAAAAATATTCAAATATAAAATTTCACAAAAATCCGTCCAGTGGGAGCTGAGATATTCCATGCTTATGGACAGATATGACGAAGCAATAGTTGCTTTTCGCAATTTTGCGAATGTGCCTAAAAACAGTATTAATGAGAAGTAACAGCACAATTGAATGCAGGGAATGCTTGCTATCAATCAGTGCAGGATATTTTTTACCAGTTTACTATCCATAAATATAACAATTAAAATATACAGAACTATAATTTTGCCTGGGCATGGTACATGGTCTCTCACACTGAGGGAGAAACATAGGCTGAGGGTGTATGATAATAGGGTGCTGAGGAGGATGCTTGGGCCTAATAGGGAAGAAACAACAAGGGAGTGGAGAAGACTGAAAAACAAGGAGCTTCTGATCTGTATGCCTCACCAAATGTTCTTCATGTGGTCAAATCAACATAAATGAGACAAGTGGGGCATGTTGTACGTATAGGAAGAGGTTCTGGTTTGGGAAACCCGAGGAAAGGGGTCACTTGGAAAACCTACGCACAGATGGGAGAATAATATTAAAATAGATCCCCAAGAAGAGGGATGGGGGGCATGGATGGGATTGATCTGACTCAGGACAGGAACAGGCGGTGGGCTCTTGTGAATGTGGTAAAACTGCTGGGTGCCATAAAATGTGGGGAACTTCTTGACTAGCTGAGAACTTGTTTACCTTCTCAAAGACTTTGCTCCATGTAGTCAGTTATTTAGTTATAAAAATTTGTTGTGATGTACCAATTTATTTTTATTTTACAGAAACTTATGGAAAGGAACAGCAGGACATTCTATAAAAACACACAACAAAATACTGAGAGGATGGAAACACACACACACAGTGCAAGGACTACCACAGCATCATCAAATACCCACAGTTTTGATATAAGTTGGCACATTAATGGAAGAGAGAGACATATAATGTTGAAACACTTTCATCATAACCAGTTTTTATCATGTTTACCAATAAGCTGAAATGTAGATGGTTATCATTTGACTGTAAGAACTAGACAGTGGGGACAAACCTTCTGATGATATTATGAGTGTTAAAAAATACAGAGGTGCACTGTTAAATACACTGTAAGTTGTGTTCTGATGGCATTAGTGTCAGTGCATAACACAACAGCATGTTTAGAAATGTGAAGAAAGAATGTGGTGTTCTAACAACAAATACTGACCTCCAAACACCTGTACACACTGCCTCATCATTCACAACTGGTACAGACAGTTACACTAATCAATAAGGATTTGGCAAAATGGATGAAAATAACTGTTTTGCATATGTCATCCCAAGGCTGTCTAAACCCCACAATTAAAAACTTCCATCATGTCACATTTTTAAAAGAATGGGATAGCTTTTTCAAAAAAGTCTAAAATAATTGTAAAAATTGCGCATGCACAGAGGACCACAAAACTGAGGCTGACTGGACGTCACCCTGACTGTCTGATGTGGGGTTACACGATTGTAAAATCAACAACTTAGTGGTAGTTGCATTTAGTATCCATGTATGGTAGGATGTCTTGTTTACCTTCATTAAATCGTGTGTCCATAGTTGAATGACAGCACAATGAAGCAGGTGAAATTTTGGGCTTGTGTTAACTTGCCGAACAATTTTTGTCATATTTGTTGGCACTCCACACTTAAATTACAGTGTCAGTTGCTAGCACACACAGTGAAGCAAACCTATTTAAATTTTGGATGTCATGTGGGAGGCACAGATGAAAGTTGGGCACCACATCTATACTGCATTACATGCCATATAAATCTCACAACATGGTGGGAAGGAAAGAAGTGTGCTGTTTGACGTTCCAATGATCTGACGTTAACCAAGTAGCCATTTTGAGGACTTTTATTTCTGTCTAAAAAAAATTGAGGGAAATTCAAAGAAAAGGTAAAATACACGTACCATATTCAAGTGTACCATTGCAATGAAGCACGTGCCATACACAGAAGAACTACCTGTTCCTAATCCACCTTCCAAATAGTAGGGGTTCAACTTCCCTCCAAGAGAGCTTCAGGCAGGACCACGTATGTCCTCTTAGCCCAGTTATGTCCACCAGGGTAAACAAGAACCACATCTGATCCAGCAAAGTGAGCTGAAGGAGCTAATTTGTGACTTCAGTTTTTCCAAGCAACAAGCAGAACTTGCAGGATCAAGACTGCTGCAGTGGAAATTGCTGGTTAAAGAAACAATATCCCTATTCAGGAAGAGGCTCAAAATGTTCCAGACATTAGAGAATTTTCTTTGTGTCTGCAGCAATGCAATGACCTGATGGAAAAAATGGAATTTCCATACAATCCAGAAAAATTAAGACTTTTCACTGATGCAACAAATTTTACCTGAAAGATGATGTGTTACATGATGTGAACATAAAACCATCTATACCTCTTGCCCATTCAGTGGCCACAAGAATCATATGAAAGTACGTCTGTCTTACTAACTGCAATCAATTACAAGAAGCACTGCTGGCAGATACATGGCATTCTTTAAGTGAATGGACTGTGGCATTCTTTAAGTGAATGGACTGTGCTCAGACTGCATACGGAACATAAGTAATGCTTTTTTTCTATGCTACTGGGACAGGCAAGAAATAAAAAAACATTAAATTGTGAAGTACTTTTAACATAATGTTAAGAATGCTACCTTGGTAAATCCCAAAGGGTGCTTCTGCCTTGATGACACATAACGTTCGGAGTTAAGAAGAACTGACGAAGCCTTGCATAAAGGTGGTGAAGGTTTCCTTTACTTGCGCAATAAGTCTCCAAAACTCAGTGACGTTGAAGTTTAAACAGGGGGTCTTTGTCAGCAAACACAAAGTAGAATGTTATGTTTGAAGAGAATTATGAAGTCTGCTACAGAACTACCAGAAGTTAGGATGCTGGACATCAGTGGATCTAGGAGCCATTAGTGACAAATGAGGTTAACTGGTCTCATCAGGTCACAGCCAAAGTGGATAAACAGTATTGAAGTGAGATCCAGCTATACTGGAGGATTACTACAAGTTTCTCCACAAGGAAGATAAATTTCCATTCAAGATGTAGCCATTAAATAACAGAACTTAGCAGAGGAATTTATATTCAGACACACCTTCACAAATTTTTATCAGCAAAAGATGATGACAAGAAGTGCTTGAAAATGGTCAAACTATAATAAATCTTATGGATAGTTTCCACAATTTTAGATTAATATCATAATCGCTTACAGAAAAACCATACCTGTTCACTTCCACAATATAACACAACACTACATTTTGTCTGGTACTGTAATATTGTTTGTGATTGATCTAGCTCATGACAGGGACAGGTAGTGGACAATTGTGAATTCAGTAATGAACTTTCAGGGTCTGTAAAACGCGGGGAATTTCTTTACTAGCCAAGGATCTGTTAGCTTCTCAAGGTGGACTGTGCTCCATGGCATTTGTTAATACTGCATAATGCAACCATTTTTTCATGATGTACTGCAGTCAGCGTGACATTCACATGCTCTGTGAAATGAAAATGGGAACATCTGTTCCAGAAAATGTCAGTATGACAGTTCATACCTTTCTGCCCCATATTATAGAAATATCAGTGCCTATTCACCAACTGGCATAGGCCATACCCCAGACGACTCGAACCTTAATCAACACTGGTACAAGAACCTTAGATCTCACACTTAAACCTGCCAGTCAGCATGATTGATGTTACCCTAGTTAAGATTCAAACCAGATGTTATTTGAACCACCCTGCTTGCTATACTGGTCATCAATTGATCCAAACACATTATCAGGATGAGTTCCTTATTCATGCTCAAACATATCTTCACATGTCCCACACTTCACTGCAGGTAAGCATGTCTATACATCACATTAAGTGCAGTAAAAAGTACAGCAAGTACCAAGATCATTTGAACGGCTGCTGCTGCTGGCTTCACACCCACACCTCTAATTATACTATAATAAAGTGAAATGCCAACTTGATGCAACTAGGTAATTTTATTGATGTATTCTTAGCTCGACCTGTTTCGGGTACATACACCCATCATCAGGAGCATTAGATGTTGAGTTGCAGCATATGGTTTTCTGCACTGAGTTTTTGGATGGGTGGTGGTCTTGAGAGCCGCTGCGTAGGTCGTGTTTACAGTGCGGATGGTGCCGTGCAACTCACAGGGCACCATCCACACCGTAAACATGACCTACACAGCTGCTCTCAAGACCACCACCCTTCCAAAAATGCGGTGCAGAAAACCATACGCTGCAACTCAACATCTAATGCTCCTGATGATGGGCGCATGTACCCGAAACAGGTCGAGCTAAGAATACATCAATAAAATTAACTAGTTGTACCAAGTTGGCATTTCACTTTATTTCATGAGGAAGATGCACGGTCAAACAACCCTCAAGTCTCCAATTATACGTTTGTCTTTATGTACCAAGTACAGCTCTGCTGGCCTGCAATTAAACTCGCAGCCACCAGATGATGGATCTTGTTGCCATGCTAAACACTCACTATAACAACACTATTCACTTCAGTCTCCATTTCATTGGAAGTTCTTCTGCGGGTTCAGGCCATCTTCATTATACTGTCCAGCTCTAATATGTCAGTCCTTTGTCCAGTAATATCCTGTGGACAGCTGGAATGCTTTCCACTTGGTTCTGTACAGCCTTCCATGTTTAGTTAATGGCACCATTTTAACATCTGTGATACCACCTAGGAGTTTTACATTCATTAACATTCCTTCACCAGGAACTTGTGACAATTCTTTGGGTGGCAATGCAGGTGTGTGAAGTGTGTTCCACTGCGTGGGAACCCATCTTGGTGACTCTGAAACATCACTACACAATGTGCATGGTATCTGTTCTTGCACCAACTTTATACAGCTACAATCAGCCCTTTAGGGTCAAACCATCCACATATGCCACATCACTGTCTGTTGTTACAGCTGATGTCCTGCCACTGTGTCACTTGATCAGTTAGCCTGTGAACTCAGTGTCAACACTTCCACACATTCCACATCTGTGCCACATATAGACAGATGCTGCCATCATGCCTTGTGTCCACAGGAATCTAATCACTGTAGGGGTATATTCACGCCTTCACATTTTGAGCCAAGTTACCAATATCCAGTCAAAACCATTCCTAACACATTGCCCTTCATGCATCCTTTACACTGCACACAATCTAGGCAGGATATTCAAATTGCATACGGTTGCTTGTACACCACGTTTAAATTTCCTCTTCCACATGCCATGAAATACTGAAGTACAACTGTTCACTTGCAAACAACATGCAAGACATTCTCGCACTTGCGCCATAGTTTCAACCAACCTGATGCCTGTAGAACATATTTCATGTTCACACAGAGTAAGTATTATCACACTACAACAACCTGCACAGAAAAATTCTTGACCAACCACCCCATGTCGTAGTTGACCAACCAATACACATTCTTTCAATTATGCATATCCTCAATCCTGCAGAATATGAAATAACTTGTCTGATACATCAACCCACGTGTGCAGAGGGGCAGTCTCTTGATCCATAGTCCCTTACACTGAACATCTTCCTCTTTTGCTACCAACGAACGAAAACACTACATAAACCCTTTACAACTCAGTGGTACTGTCACATTTAACAACTCTACATTTTGTCAAGGTCTTTTCTCACAATAAACAGTGATTACATCCATGAACAGCACTGACTGTCTGACTGGCCTTTATAATGGAGACTGAGTTTCCTGTCGGTAACAAAACGTTCTTTTATATACAGAATGTCCCAGGATGAATGTGCCAGACTTCGGGAGAGTGTTCCTTATGTTAAAGTATACTGATATAACCCAAAACACCTATATCCAAAGTTGAACGGTTACAGAGATAATGGCCAGAGAAAAGTGGGGGCTTCTTGCGGTTCCAAATACTGCAACCTGCACAGCTGATACGTCACGTGACAGT
>Ga0123352_10007632_pt1 | contig 16720 bp, 18 predicted proteins | sample TergutLab28metaG_FD_89700 | JGI IMG/M metagenome (GOLD analysis project Ga0123352, IMG submission 89700) | Labiotermes labralis P1 segment gut microbial communities from Petit-Saut dam, French Guiana - Lab288 P1 | ecosystem: Host-associated > Arthropoda: Insects > Digestive system > Gut ... | reverse complement strand
CCCCCAGCACAGTAGAAATAGACAACATGGGAAGGGTAATACTGAACAAAGAACTAAGAGACAGCATGGGCTGGAACACTAACACCAACCTAGAAATAAACGACGACATAATAACCATAAAACAATAATAAGGTTGGGGGGCTTTGCCTCCCAACCTTATTTAATACTACTTACTATAGAAGATGCCTAAATTCATCTATGTTAATACCAAAACGTCCAGCTATATCTGCAAGTCCGTTAGCCTTAACTCTCATGGAGTCTATGCTAGAATAATCAGTAGCCATGATAAGATTACTCACTTCTGTTATAGCGTCCATTCTTGCCATCAAATTACCGAAGTCGGTAGAGAAGCTCAGGTAATTCGATACCGCTACTTGCATATTCAACAAATCTGTATAGAAGTCAAGAACATTCCAAATATCGCCTCCAGCGGTGGGTGCTTCAACTTCGGCAGGTGTGGTAGGTGCGGTAGCAACGCCACCTTCAACATTAATGGCTATAGTAGAATCTGTAGAGCTAATGGTAGCACCCAAAGCTTCAACAATAGCATTTACAGGAACAAATGTTCTGCCATCAATAATACGAGGTGCAATGTCTAGGTTAACTGTTTCTGTAGCACCAGCTCTTGTTACAGTCATTGCACTGCTTCCAATAGTTAAAACAATGGTAGCATTGTTGTTTGCAATTGTAACTTCGGAAGTTTGACCATTCCATTCTACATTTGCACCCATTGCTTCTGTTACAAATCTAATGGGAAGTAAAGTCATTCCGCTTTCAGCTACTGGCTCTGCACCAAGTTGTACATTCTCGCCGTTTACAGATACAGTTGCTGCAACAGCCGGGATTGCCATTCCGATAGCCAGCATAAGTGCTAGGGGAAGGAATACCATTTTTTTGATTCTTGCTTTCATTTTAATTCTCTCCTTAAAGGTTTTATTTTGGTAGCTATTGACAGCTCCTTACAAATCGGTAGTGCTACGTATTCCCTACCAATCTGTAAGGAGCTGTCAATAGTTGCTTTATTTTTTATTTCTTTTTTCCAGCAGTTTGTTGATTTCGTTGACCTCTCCACGAATGCGTGCCATTCTAAGAAATAAACCAACAATGTACATAAATACAGCCATCAATATCAATGACCATATCGGCGTTAATGAAAACCAATTATACTGCCATCCAAAAATGATTATCACGGTGGCTATATAAGTTACGTCCAGTAGGCTTTCCAAAATCCAATACCGACTTTCAAATTTCCCAGTAACAAATAAGCCTGCATGGATGAGGATGTTTGCGAAAAAGACAGGAAGAACCGTACCAGCAAAAGGAATTATAAATAAATAAGACCTTGTAACTATAATAGTAGCAACTATTACAAGTGAAAGCCCTGTGGTTGCAAGGATGTGCATTATCAACCTTTTCATGGCTACACCCCTTTCTGCAAAGCGTGTTTTATGCCATCGAGGTATTTTCTTGTTATATAAACACGCTCATCATTTTTTAAGGTTGCTTCCATTCTACTATTTGGCAAAGTATTAATTAAGTCCAAAGCATTTATGTTTAAGACGCAGGACTTACTTATCTGCACAAACCCCATGTACGCAAAATCATCCACAATTTGGTACAGACGCAGCTCTGTCCTATATACATCCTTTTCGCAATAAACGAAGGTCATCTTGTCCACGCTTTCAAAATAGTAAACATCTGAAACGCTAACAAGTTTTTCGCCCCCGTCATAGCTACACTTAATTCTAACAGTGGCTGATTCCAGCATTGTTGCAATACGTTCTACATCTTCAGACATTTCGGCATATCTAATTAGAATTTCGACTTCTTCCACAGATGAATCCTGTTCCATTTTTACAATCATTCTTGTCACCTACTTTTATTATACAGATATTTTCTCATCATTTCAATGACCCAGCTACCAAGATGCAAATATGAGCTACCAAGATGCAAGTGCTGTTAAAATATATTTCCCAGGCATACAAAAACTTTTTATATAACTTTGCAGACTTTTTAGAATAACTTGCGTATATATTTGCAAGACAGTCAAATTGGCTTGTATCTAAAATGGTTCAATGTGTTTTTGATATTGGTCTAGTGACTAGAAATTGGAGGTAGGTTTATGAACAAATCAATTTTTGGGCTGGAAGAAAGATGGGCGGCGTTTTTGGCGTATCTCTTCATGTTTATCAGCGGCATTGTGGTGCTGGTGTTGGAGAAGGAGAATAAATTTGTCCGCTTTGCTGCATTACAGTCCACCGTGGTTTTCCTAGTGTTTTTGGTGCTTGGTCTTGGTCTTGGTATGTTGTCCAACATTTGGCTTATCGGCTGGATTTTTGGAATATTAGGCTGGGTTGTAAGAGTTGCCAGTTTTGCCACTTGGTTATACCTAATTATCACCGCTGCAAGCAACCGTGCTGTAAAGTTGCCAATTGTCGGAGATATTTGCTGGGAGCAAGTTCACAAGTAAAATTTAGAACCTGTATTCAGTATGCTACCGAATACAGGTTCTTAAGTATTTTTTGTACAAAGTTTTACAATTAGCATTTCGACGGCGGTCACATCTTGTATGTGACCGCTTTTTATTGCAAAATCTGTTTCAAGGCATTGGTTTAAGGCACTTAGCATGGTTTGCTGGCTTAAATTTCGGCTACCCTTAATAAAATTTTCTACGGCAAAAGGGTGAAGGGATAGTTTAGATGCGATTTCTTTTGATGGTGTCTTTTTGCTGACTAGATAACTGCACTGGATGTAAAAGCGATATTGCCTCGCAATCATGGATAGAACCATGAAAGGTGATTCTTTCAAAGTCATTAGGTCTTGGTACATTCGGACGGCGGCTTTGGCATTACCTGCCCCAACCGCATCCATCATGGAAAAAATTTTAACATCTAATGATTTTGTGCAAACTGCGTCAACGTCTGACGTGGTAATTTCTGTGCCGTTACCTGCGTGGGCTATAAGCTTTTCCAGTTCGTTATGTAATGACTGCATGTCGATGGTTGTGCTTTGCATCATATGTTTTGCGGTGGCAAGGCTCATATTTTTGCCACGGCTGGCACACATTTTTATTGCCCACTCCCAAAGCTCGGCTTCTTTTGGGGTGGTTGCTTCTAGGACAAAACCTGCGTCTTTTACACGTTTATATAGGCGACCACGCTTGTCCACCTTTTCTTCAACAAACAAAATTATTGTGGTTTCGGGAATGTCTGGTATGTATCCTGCCAATGTTTCTGAATCATCTTTGCGTCCTGCTTCAAAAAGTCCTGTGTTTTTAAGGAATATTAGACGAAAGTCGGACATGAAAGGTAGGGTTTCGGCAGATGAAATGATGTCCGAAGCTGAGGTTTTTGCGTCCAGATTTTCTAAGTTAAAGGGATTGGAGTCAGGCACAAATGTTTCTACAAGCTTTTTTTGCCAGTGACGCAACAAAAACCCCTCTGTGCCGTGTAGAAGGTAAACAGGGGCAAAGTTTCCGCTTTTTATGTGTTGGTTAAGTTCCTTCATTTCGATAACTCCTAGTTAAAAAGTCCATAGCCTAATTATACACTAGGCTTCCGTACACGTCAAGAAATTTGAAAAAAGTGTTGACAAGTTTTCCCTTGTGTGCTAGGCTTGTTGTAAGTAAATAATTCTCCGAACCGAAAAACCTACAGCATAAGCCATGGTTTTAGGGCGTTAGGGTTAGGCTGGAAACGGTCTTGCCTTCCACATTTGAAAAGGGGAATGGATTAAATGGCAATTGCGGACTTTGTTTGTAGTTCTATTTGGTTTGGTTTTTGCACCCCTTTTCATTGCATGATGAGGGGTTTTTATATTTACGGCTTAGGAGGATGATAAATGTCAGATTTTACTCATTTTGATGAAGACGGAAATGCTGTTATGGTGGATGTTAGCCACAAAAGTAAAACCGAGAGACAAGCTGTTGCCACAGGCAAAATCACTATGACGGCGGAGTGTTATGAAGCCATTGTAGAAGGCGGAATAATGAAAGGTGATGTGCTGGGGACGGCACGTCTTGCGGGGATTATGGCGGTTAAACAAACTGCATCCCTAATACCCCTTTGTCATATTATCCCTGTGGAGAAAGCCAGCATCGACTTTGAAATGGACGGCACAAACCATGTTATAACCGCCTGTTGCACCGTTAAAACCACAGACAAAACAGGGGTAGAGATGGAGGCTATAATGGGGGCAACCGTGGCACTTTTAACCATTTACGATATGTGCAAGGCGGTGGACAAGGGCATGACTATTGGTGAGGTTTGCCTGCTAGAAAAAACTGGCGGAAAGTCGGGTACATATAGGCGGGTGATGCCATGAGTTTAAGTGATAGATTTGCCCGTAAAATAGATTATATGCGTGTGTCCATAACCGACCGTTGCAATTTGCGTTGTGCATATTGTATGCCAGAAGATGTGGAGTGCATTAGACACGAAAATGTCTTGCGATTTGAGGAGTATTTACGGCTTTTTGAAATTTTAGCTGAGCTTGGAATAAAATATGTGCGGGTTACAGGGGGCGAACCCTTGGTGCGTAAAGGCTGGCTGGATTTTGTCAAGGCTTTGAAGGTGATAAATGGCATAGAGCGGGTGACGATAACAACCAATGCCGTTTTGCTTGAGCAACATTTGGATGAGCTTGCTAAAATTGGGCTGGATGGCTTAAATATTAGCTTGGACACCCTTGACCCGCAAACCTACCACAAAATCACGGGTTTTGATGTGTTTGGGCAGGTTTGGTCATCCATAAACAAAGCGGTAGAGCTTGGGTTGAAAGTCAAGCTTAATTGTGTGCCAATAAAGGGTGTTAATGATGGCGAGATTTTGAAAATGGTTACCCTGCCCCGCACACTACCTATAGATATGCGATTTATTGAATTGATGCCAACCAGCGTAAGCGGTGATTTGGAAGGGGTTGCCACGGAAGATATTTTGGAGGCTGTGAAGATGGAATATCCCCATTTAGCAGGGGATGATACCATCCGAGGCTTTGGACCCGCAAGATATTATAAAACACCAGATATGTTGGGTAGTTTGGGTTTTATTAGCCCTATAAGTCACGAGTTTTGCTCGGGTTGTAACCGTATTCGCCTAAGTAGTGACGGATTTTTAACCTTATGTCTGCACCATAGCGTGGGGCTGGATTTGCGTGGACTGCTCCGTGGTGGGGCAGGCAATGCCGAGATTTCATCAGCAATTGTGGAAGCTGTAAATAACAAACCCGAACGCCATCATATTGGCGAGGAAATCGGGCTTAAACATATGTCCAAAATAGGAGGTTGATTATGAGAGGAACTGTAAAAGCTGTATGCACAAGCGAAAGAAAAGGTGTGCAAAAAAAGGATGTTGGTAAAATTTTGTTGAAAAAGGGATGGGGGCTGGAAGGTGATGCCCATGGGGGAGACTGGCATAGGCAAGTGAGCCTTTTGTCTTATGACAAGGTGCTGGCATTTAACAATGATGGTGCTGGGGTAAACCATGGGGATTTTGGTGAAAACCTTGTGGTGGAAGGCATTGATTTCCGTTCCCTGCCTGTTGGTACGAAGTTACAATGCGGGCAGGCACTTTTGGAAGTAACCCAAATCGGCAAGGATTGCCATGACCGCTGTCAGATTTTTTATAAAATGGGTGATTGCATTATGCCACGTGAAGGTGTCTTTGCAATTATTTTAGAAGAAGGTGAAGTTTCTGTGGACGATACAATGGAGGTGCTTGCATGACTGGGCTAACCGCCGCAATAGTTACCCTAAGCGACAAAGGGGCGGCGGGGCAACGAGAGGACAAAAGCGGTGAAGTTATTCGCCAAATGCTGACTGACGTTGGATATGAAGTCAAGGATATGATATTGTTGCCTGATGACTTTGAGCAAATTAAGACCTGCTTGATAGGTTTGGCAGACCAAAAAATAAATTTGGTCGTGACAACGGGCGGTACAGGTTTTTCTACGAGGGACGTGACCCCTGAAGCTACCCACGCCGTGGCAACCCGCAATGCTTCAGGTATTGCAGAGGCAATTCGCTGGCACAGCCTGCAAATTACAGGTCGGGCAATGTTAAGTCGTGGAGCGTCTGTTATTAGGGACGAAACCTTGATTGTTAACCTGCCTGGTAGTCCCAAAGCGGTGCGGGAGTCGTTGGAATATGCACTGCCCCATCTGCAACATGGCATTGAAATTTTGACAAACAAAACTAACGAATGTGGAGGAAATTAAAATGAAAAAGTTTTTCTTAGGTTTATTGATGATGAGCATGGTGGCTGTGTTTGCCGCTTGTGGAAACAATGATGACGAAGGTGGCACTATTATTTTGGCTACCACAACATCTACATATGACGCTGGTCTATTAGACTTTTTGTTGCCTATTTTTTACGAGGAAACAGGCTGGGCTGTTACGGTAATTTCACAAGGAACAGGTCTTGCAATGCAAACAGGACGTGACGGGGAAGCGGACGTGCTTTTGGTTCATGCACGTGCTTTAGAAGACCAATTTGTGGCAGACGGTTATGCAGAGCGTCGTTATGACATTATGTATAATGACTTTATTGTTCTTGGTCCAGCGGATGGTCCAATTGCCCACAATACGCCTATTAACCAATCATTCCCTCAAATTCTAAACGACAATTTGCCTTTTATTTCCCGTGGTGATAATTCTGGCACACATGTAAGGGAATTGGATGTTTGGACGGCATTGGGTCTTGACGGTACAGCTAATGAAAATTATATTGAAGCAGGGGCAGGCATGGGGGCGACCATTACAATGGCTATAGAAATGGAAGCATTTACCCTTTCAGACCGCGCCACATGGTACAACCGCCCAGACCGTGGCAACCTTGTAATTGTTACAGAAGGAAGCCCAGACCTACTAAACCCCTATGGCATTATGATTGTTTCCACCACCCTAGAGCCAGAAGGCAGTCGCATTTTTGTGGACTGGATGATTGGTGCAAGAGGGCAGGAGCTTATTGGGCAGTTTGGTGTGGAGGAGTTTGGTAATCCCTTATTCTTCCCAGAAGCTAATTAAATCAATGCTGGAACTATTAGACCAAGAAACAACCCAAATAATATGGCGTACCATGCGTATGACATTAACGTCCACAGCCATCTCCGCAATTTTGGGGGTGGCATTTGGACTTTTCCTTGAAAGTATCAACCCAACCCGCCCCCTTCCACGCTTTTTTAAGTGGTTGACGGTTGCCATAAACCGCACTCTAATGGGTACGCCCCCTGTTGTGGTGGGTTTGGTGGTCTTTTTGCTTTTTATGCGTACTGGACCTTTTGGGGCGTTTCGTCTGCTGTTTACCTTTGAGATTATGGTTATTGCACAAGTGTTGCTCATAACCCCCATAATATCAGGCATTGTGTACACCGCCGCCAGCAGAAACGGCGGACGCATACGTGCCTTTGCCCACACCATGGGGGCAAGCAAATGGCAGACACAAATGCTAATTATTCGTGAGCTTGCCAACGAAATATTTTTTGCCCTTATAACGGGTTTTGGGCGAGCAATGAGCGAAGTTGGGGCAATTGTTATGGTTGGCGGAAACATTCGCCACCAAACCCGTGTAATGACAACCACCATAGCCATGGATGTACAACGTGGTTTTCGTGACCAGGCAATTCAGTTAGGTATCATCTTAATGCTTATTGCTTTTATCATACAAATTATTGCGGACTTTTTACGAAGAAGGGAGCGGCGTGCGGATGAAAATTTCTAGACTGACAAAGAGTTTTGAACGGTTTAGTTTGGACTGGAACCGCACAGACATCCTCGGCAGCAAAATTTACGGTATTATTGGGGCAAATGGCTGCGGAAAAACTACATTGATGAAGATTATCGCAGGGCTGACAAAACCCGACAGCGGACAGGTAGATTATGGCGACATGACAACTAGAGATATTACCATGGTGTTTAGAAAGCCATACCTTACCAGTGACACGGTGTACAAAAATTTGACTTACCCGCTTAAAATCCGTAAAATTGAACCAGATGAAGTGCAAGTAACGGAGCTTTTGGAGCTTGCTGGGCTTGCAGAAATGCGAAACCAATACGCCCCATCTCTTTCCAGTGGCGAACAGCAAAAACTATCCTTAATCCGTGCTTTAATTTTTGCCCCCAAGGTTATACTTATTGACGAGGCATTTTCAAATATGGACATTGAAAGTGTTATACGCTTTGAAGATTTTATTTTACAATCCCAAAAAACAAGCCCTGCCACGTGGATTATTATTAGTCACCAGCTGACTAATATCAAGCGATTATGCGACCATGTATACTTTATGCACGGTGGCAAATTTATGGTAGATGGCACACCTGATGAAATACTACTAAATCCCGAAAATCCAGATTTGCGTAAATATATGCAATCCCAGTCAATTTAACTTAAACATCCCCGTCATTGCGAGCGAAGCGAAGCAATCTCACCCGCCTACAGAGATTGCTTCGCTTCGCTCGCAATGACGGGGCAAGAAAACGAGGTGCGTTCAGTTATGAAATTTTTACAGGTCGTTACAATAGAGGTGGCAAGACAAAAGCTTTTAGAAGTTTCACAGGGGTGGCTTGTTGCCACCGAAACCCTGCCAATTAACCAAGCCATGGGCAAGGTTTTGGCAGAGGATATTTTTGCAATAGAGGATTTGCCACACTTTCGACGTTCTACTGTGGATGGTTATGCCGTGGTTGCTAAAGACACGACAGCCGCTGGCGAATCTCTGCCTACATTCCTAAAGGTTGTGGGTGTAGTAGAAATGGGGCAAGGCACAAACTTTGCCATAAAGGCAGGGGAATGTGCTGAAATCCCTACAGGTGGAATGTTGCCTGCTGGTGCAGATGCTGTGGCTATGGTAGAGTTTTGCGAACCTTTCGGCACGGACGAGGTGGCGGTTTACAAAAGTGTTGCCCACGGTAGTGGGGTTATCCAAGTCGGGGACGATATGCGGGCAGGGGATACGCTTTTGTCCAAAGGCAAACGGCTAACCCCCCAAGACATTGGGGCTTTGGCAGTGGCAGGTGTGGCTGATGTGTCTGTGTTTGCACCGCCTAAAATCGCCTTCATTTCCACGGGGGATGAGCTTATAAGTCCCCACCATGCCCCGCTGACAGACGGTAAAATTCGTGAAACTAACGGCATTTCTCTGTCAGCACTAGCACAGAAACATGGTTACCATGTTGAACATACAGCTGTCGTGGCGGATGATAGAGATGCTATAAAGCAAGCGGTAAGCCACGCCATGGCAAACTGTCAAATTGTGGCGGTTTCTGGTGGTAGCTCCCAAGGCAAAAAGGACATGACAGCAGATATTTTAGGGGAATTGTCAACATCTGGCGTATTTGTACATGGCATCGCCATAAAACCTGGCAAACCCACCATACTAGCCTTTGACGAAGCGACCAAAACCATAATGGTTGGTCTGCCCGGCCAGCCCATCTCCGCCATGACTGCTTTTGACTTGCTTTTTGGTTGGTTGGCACGTCAAACCACCCAAAGCCCCGAACCCTTTGCAATACCCGCTAACCTAAGCACAAATGTGCCAGCCAGTGAGGGTAAAATGACGGTCTATCCCTGCACCTTGGCTCTAAATCACAACCAATATACCGTAACCCCTATATACGCAAAATCGGGTCTAATTGCCACCCTAACCACCGCACATGGCTATTTTGTTATCAACCGTGATACAGAAGGGCATAGGCAGGGTGATGTTGTGATGGTGCATTTATTTTAAGGAGGGGCTAACCATGTCAAAACGGAATTTATATCTTACAAATACACCCATTGACGAAGCCTTGGCAAGCTTTTGGGCGTTTTTTGCAAACACGCCAGATAGTGGCACGGAGGAAGTGGATGTGGTGGCTTCTCTTGGGCGGGTTGTTGCCCAGCCTGTGTTTGCCCGCCACAATTCACCTTTATATGACTGTGCCGCAATGGACGGCATTGCGGTGGTTAGCGAAAGCACCGCCAATGCCAGCGAAAACAACCCCATCACATTAAAGGTGGGGGATTTTTTGGTGGTGGACACAGGCGACCCTGTAACGCCCCCTTTTGATGCCGTTATCATGGCAGAGGAGCTGGAGGAAGGCGAGGGCGGTTCGTTTATAATCCGTGGGTCTGCGTCCCCTTGGCAACATTTGCGACCCATAGGGGAGGACATTGTGCGGGGTGAGATGATTCTGCCCAGTCTGCACAAAATACGACCCATGGACATTGGAGTGTTGCTGTCTGGCGGTATTACTAATATTTTGGTAAAAACACAGCCTACCGTCGCCATTATCCCCACAGGTACGGAGCTGGTGGAGGCTGGCTGTGACCCCAAAACAGGGGATATTATTGAGTCTAATTCCCATATGCTGGGGGCTTTGGTTGTGGGTGATGGCGGGGTGCCAACCCGCTTTGATATTGTGTCGGATGATTATGAAGCAATCAAAGCAAACCTGTTAAAAGCTGTCGGAAGTCACGATTTGGTGTTGATATGTTCTGGCACAAGTGCAGGGCGGGAGGATTTTGCCGTCCACGTGCTTAATGAAATTGGGAGGGTTGTTGTACATGGCGTTGCTATGAAACCTGGCAAACCTGTTATTTTGGCTGTTGTGCAGGGCAAGCCCGTCATTGGTGTGCCTGGTTATCCTGTTTCTGCCTTTATTGCATATGAAAATTTTGTAAAGCCCATTTTGCGGGGTGCAAAGCCAAATGACAAGACCATACAAGCCACTTTAACCCGCCGTTTGGTTTCGTCTTTTAAGCATCAGGAATATGTGCGGGTGAAAGTGGGGCGGATTGGTGAAAAGCTGGTGGCAACACCCCTTGCAAGGGGTGCGGGGGCGGCAATGTCGCTGGTTCGTGCTGACGGTTTTTGTGTTATCGACCAAAATGCGGAGGGGCTGGACGCTGGCGAGGTTGTAAACGTGGTTTTATGCCGTGAGATGGAGGACTTGGAGCGTACAATTGTAAGCATTGGCAGCCATGATATGATGCTGGACATTGTGGCAGATATGATGGCTGGGGCGAATTTGTCTAGCAGTCATGTAGGTAGTATGGGCGGGCTGATGGCGTTAAAAAACGGCGAAGCGCATATTGCCCCAATTCACCAGTTGGATGAGGTTACAGGAAGATACAATATACCCATCATCAAAAAGCTGTTTGCTGGGCAGAAAATGGCGTTAATTAAAGGTGTTGGGCGAGTGCAAGGGCTTATAGTTAAAACTGGCAACCCGCTGAACATTCGGGGTTTGGCGGATTTGGCTAAATGCCGTTATATAAACAGGCAACGTGGGGCAGGCACTCGCATTTTGCTTGATTATAAGCTAAACCAAGAAGGTATTGAACCAGAAACCATAAACGGATATGACCGAGAAGCGGCGACACATATGGCTGTGGCGGCGGCAATTGCTGGGGGCAGTGCAGACTGTGGGCTTGGTATTCAAGCTGTGGCGGTGGCTATGGGTCTTGACTTTATTCCTATTGACAAAGAGGAATATGACTTCGCCATTCCCCAAGAATTTTTGAAGCTTAACCACGTGCAAACCTTTATCGAAACGCTTAAAAGTCCAGATTTGTGTGCAAAACTTGCGGAGCTTGGCGGATATGACACTAGCCGACTAGGTGATATTGAAATGATTGATTAGGGGGGCAGACCATGAAAGTAATTCAAATAAAAATTTACCCAGAAAAAGGCAGTGCGGGAGAAAGACTAATCCAAGCCCAATTTGTGGCAGGTGAGGGCATTGCAGGCGACCGCCACAATAATGTTAGCCTAATGACGGAAACCGCACGCAAGTTTGCTGAGAAAAACCCAGAGGGTATGTGCATGGCAAAATTCAAAGCGAATTTGCTGGTTGAAGGGGATTTGTCTGACAATGAAATTTTGAAGATAACTGGCGGTAAGAAGTTTTGTTTTGAAGAATGTACCATTTTTTCCACAGAATGTCCATTTGGTGAGGGAGTGGGATTTGCTGAGGTTGTTAAAAATGGAGTAATAAGTGTTAAAAGGTAAACGGCAACTATATATGGATTTACACAAATCACCATTAGGCAGGCATCGTCTGTCCAATGGTGATTTTATTTTGTCAAGGTTGACTGGTTACGCTTGCTTTTTGACCACAGGTGCGTAAATCTGCATTTTTGAATACTGGTCTTTGAAGTCTTTGTTGTAAACTTCGATGGCGGGATATTTGCAGAATGTGGCGTATGTGTTGCGGTATTGCTCATCGTGCAGTGCATACCCCGATGCCTGTAGCCAATGTGAGTAGAAGGTACGCCAGAAGCCTCCTGTCCAAATGACTTCTAAAGTGGTGTCAAATACAGCAAATTCGCTGGCTTCGAATTTACGACCCACAAGTTCGGTGGGTAGGTTGCTGGGATTATTTACCTCTACTCCAACAAAGTATTTTGCCTTGCTATCGGCAGTTTCGCTATGGGTTATTCCGTAGACCATACCCTTCGACACTTGGTTTGGAATGATTTCTGCAAACCCTTTGTCATTCCACATACTCCACAAATTACTGATGGGTGATGTTCCGTTGTCATCATTGTAATCAATGTCAACCTCCATACCAACTACATAAAACGACTTCTTGTGTATGAAGTTGACATTTTCAAAAGTTTGTTTCAGTTCCATGCTTGGATTCCTCCGCTTCTCCAATAATTTTTCCTCTGGGAATGGGTCAATGGTTGGGCGTTGTAATCGAAATTGTGCAGGTGTTACCCCGTACAATTGCGAGAAGCTTCTCGTAAACGATTGTTGGGATGAAAAGCCATGTGTGTACGCAATTTCCACCAACTGCTTGTTGCTTTCAACTAAGTCAATTGCACATTGGTGTAGGCGGTATCGGTTTAGGTAATTCTTTACCGTGTATCCCGTAAAAGCACGAAATACAAAGGAAAAATATGACGGTGACAAGTATACTTCCGATGCTATGTCTGTGACGGTAATCGGTTCGGTATACTTGCTGTGGATGTATTGGATAGAATTGTGAATACTTTGCCCTATGTCCATTAAACGACCCCCTTCGGATAATTTATTATAGCAGAGTTGTTTGATGGCGTATTATCAAAAACGACTTTCTTAAAAATTACGGGGTTAGCATTGTGTTGACGGTCATCCTTGTGCCGTTGGTGCGGATTAAGATTGCCCCGTGGGTGGCGGTGTTAAAATGTGTCACGCCGTGGTGGTTTAGGCGGTCGGTTACACTTTGGTGGGGATGCCCGAACATATTGTTGCGTCCAGCGGAGATTATTGCTACTTGTGGGTTTACGGCTTGTAAAAATTCTTCTGTGGTTGATGTGCGACTGCCGTGGTGGGCAATTTGTAGGATTTGGGCGGGTAGGTTTTGGCTGTGGTTGGTGGCTAGGTAGGTTTCTGCTTCATGCTCTAAGTCGGCGGGCAGGATTATGGCATGGTCGCCGTATACTGCCCTAATGACAATTGATGAGTTGTTTTCGCTTAGAAACGTTTGTTGGGCGTTGGGGAAAATTATATATAAGTGCATGCCGTGGAAGTCTATCATGTCACCAGCGGAAACGTATGTTACCCGTGTGTTGGTATGGGTGGCTATTTCTAGAAGTTGAGCGTACAGCGGGTTGTTGGGTTCGCTGTTGGCATATGCCATAATGATGTGGCTGACACGCCCTGCTTCTGTGGCTTCGATTATGCCCATGATATGGTCTCTGTGGTTATGGGTTACTATGGCTGTGGTTTGGGAAATGCCACGGAAGTTTAGGTATGGGGTTAGGGTGAATGTGCCTGTGTTTTCGCCAGCTTCCCTGCCGAAAACGCCCCCGCCGTCAATTACCACAGCTTGTCCATTGCGGGATATAACAGAGGATTTGCCCTGTCCAACATCAAGAAAAGTCACATTTATCTGATTTCTGGTCGCTTGCACGATGGATAAAACCAAAATTATAGTTAGGGCTGTTGCTGACACTATCGTTAGGCGTTTGGTTATTTGTTTGCCTTTGTTGGCGATTAGTATAAAAGCGATTAGGGTAGCGGTGAGGGTTGTTAAGGTTATAGGGTGAGGTCTGCCCGTTAGCACCACAGCAAAGGGAAAGTGCAAAATGGCTTCCATTATGAATTGGTACAAGCTTAACAACACCCAGATTGGAAAGGCGAAGATTTGGGCTAGAAATATGCTGAAAAGTCCTGTTATTGCGGTTAGCATACCAAAGCCAAGGGTTATGGCTACCGTTGGCATGATTAGCAGGTTTGCGAGTAGTGCGTATGGTGAAAACTCAAAGAAAAAGTGGGTGTTTATGAGAGTGTAAACGGCGGTAGCTGATATGTTAAAAGCTACAAACCTTCGGATTGCTTTGTTTTTGATGATATATAGCAATTTCTCGATAGGTGGTGTAAGAACTACTAAGGCTAACACCATTGTAAAACTATAGATAAAACCCAAGTCGAACAAAAATAAGGGCTGGTGGATTAGCAAAGCAATGGCGGCTATTGATAGGCTGGTCGGAGTGTCGTTCTCAAACCCTGCCAAGCTAGTCAGGATTAGCATAATACCCATGATTGAGGCACGTAAGGTCGCTACACCCGCCCCTGTCAGTATGGCGAAAACTATGATAAATCCAATGGTTGCAAGCCCTCGGCTTCGCTGGGATTTAACACCTAACTTTTCTAACATCTTGCCGAATATTATCGACAAAATGTTTACATGAAGCCCAGACACCACCAAAATATGAAACATACCCACAGAGCTGTAAAGATTGCGGACGTCACCATCCAGCCCGCTTCTGTCACCAACTACCATTGCTGACATTATGCCTGCTTGCTCCTCTGGCAAAACCTCGCTAAACACGTTCGACAGGCGTAAGCCAAAATTGCGGATGTGCATTATTGGTGTCATTGCAATTTCGTAGGTGCGGGCATCTTCGACAAATAGGCGGTATTCTATGCCACGAGAGCGAAGGAATTGAAATTCATCAAAGCCACCAGGGTTGCGGGCTGTGTCTAATGTGGACAGATAACCCGTAAGCACCACCCTTTGACCCAAGGTTGCGTCTATGCCATCAGGCAAAACCGCTTGAATACCCACCGTTGCACGATTTACCTTGTGGGCAGGGGCAATAGAAAACCAATTTGTTTGCACAGACACACGATAACGCCCCGAGCGGGTGTTTGATACATCTTGAACAACGCCTTCGATACGCACAAAACCCTCACGCTGGGCAGTCTGCTCCATAATCTCACAGTTAGGAGCAAGGGCATTGCCAATTAATATAAAGCCAAGCACAGCAAAGGCTGGCAAGGTAAAAGCTATTTTACGGCGGTAAATACAAAACATACCCACCGACACAAGGCAAGCAAACGCAACAAAAAACGGCAACAAACCAAGACCGTCAAAGTGACGCCCAAACAAGATGCCACCTGCCAAAAACATGAAAATCCAAACCACGGGTCTTGCCATGTTAGCCGCTCCTCATCCACGCTTTTATTTTGCGTTCCCGACGAACAAACAAAAACACTGCTAAGCCTACCACCACCAATACAATGCCCGCAATTCCTAAATTACGAAGCCAAATTGGGGTTGGTGGGTAAACTTGTAGGGTAGATAAAGCTTCAAGCATTGGGGGGCTGTGCCTTTCCCATTCGTATTCGTTTTCAAGCAGAATTTGCACCCAAAACGCACCATTTCTTTGTCCATTTCCTTTGTAAAAGCCAACGAAATAGCCACTAAAATATGTAGCAAAAAAAGGAAAATCATCTGTGGGTGCTGTGTGGTAGTCGGTATTTGCCAATTGGTTATTAGCTAAGTTGCCAAATATCTGAGCTATACCCATGGTTCTTACACCACTTTCCGCACAATAAATGTTTACAGAGTTTCGGAATTCGTTGGTGTATATATAGGCTTCACTTAAATAAAAGCTAAATCCAGAATCTCGCCATGTTTCGCTTGTGCTTGTCCTTCGAGTTTCTGGTGGTAAAGACACCCTTTGCATACCTTCTGGGGGCGAGGTGTAAGCTTCACCACAACCAACTAACCCAGCAAGGGTAATTAGAAGCATGATATACACTAACAATCTTTTCGGTTTCATATGTATCTCCTTTATGTATCGTGATTGTGCCGTCTAGAGGTTACGCCACAAATCCTCCCTTTCATCCAATTCTGGATGGATGCTTGGGGGTTCGGGCTTACGCCTGTTTTTTATGCACGCCAGCACCACAATAACCACAGCCAACAGGGCAAAAGTACCCATAACCCCAATAGAAACTATTCTGGGAGGATTGACGACTTCCATGCTATGTATAATATCCATTAATCGCTGACCCTGCTCTTGCTCCCATTCATCGGGATAAAGAAGACCAGTGAAACGAATTGAACCAAAGCTAAAATCACGATAAAAAAGACGTATTTCTATGAAGTCGCCACCGTATGTTCGGCGTAAATCGCTGATTGTCACCACATAAAAAGGCATATCCTCCGTTGGCGGTTGAACCTCCCTAGGGTTCGGGCTTAAATTGGCGAATTCGTAAGCTGTTAGACTACTAAATGCTACGCCTTCAAGAACACCTGACCCAGTTTCGATACAATCGACCCATGATGAATTTTCCCAGATATGAAAGTAATTAGCGTCAACATAATAGGCAACACCTGGCATAAACCATGTCCACCGTAAACCCCACCAATATTCGCAATCCCCCAAACGTAAGCAATCCCGCCATATTCCAATACGGTCTGATGGGTGTGCAACCACACGCTGTAAGTTTTCTTGGGGCGGATTAT
>Ga0123352_10007629_pt1 | contig 16725 bp, 9 predicted proteins | sample TergutLab28metaG_FD_89700 | JGI IMG/M metagenome (GOLD analysis project Ga0123352, IMG submission 89700) | Labiotermes labralis P1 segment gut microbial communities from Petit-Saut dam, French Guiana - Lab288 P1 | ecosystem: Host-associated > Arthropoda: Insects > Digestive system > Gut ... | reverse complement strand
CCACAGCCGTTAATCTCTGTTTTCTAGACCTGGAGCCGCTACTTTTTTCATTCAAGTAGCTCCTCAATTGACCTCACGAGGCTGAGTGGAACCCGTTCCAGACCCACTACTACTCAGAAAATCCGGTAGCGCCGGGGATCGAACCCGGGACCTCTGTATCTGTAGCCAGAAACTCTGACCACTAGACCACAGAGGCGGTCCCAGAACCTACATACTCATTATAAATATATTTTATGTATTTTGGACCTTGCCTAAATATGCACAAAAAGTTAGTGTTATTTCTTATCAGCTGTTTGTCAACATTTGTATAAGACTGATTTAAATAAACGCAAGAATTTTTTTATGGCGCTCTCTAACAAAATAATCTTTTATTTTCCGCTGCTGTTGCATGTTAACACAAACATCAAACATAACCAAACTATTAGGTTCGCAATCATCAACCAAAATCAATTCTTCACAGCTATTGAAAAAATGAGCCATTTGCATATCTTCGTCAACTGATAATTTTTCATATGCCTTTTTAAATTCTTGACGTATGTCTTGTTCCAGAGATTTTTAAAAAATGTACAAACGATAGAAATGTAAGCCCCGTTGTTTTATTATTAAATTGTAGAGCAAATTTGTTTTTCCACAACCTGATGTTCCCACAATCAAGCATCTCAATGGTGGTGGGAGAAGCCCTTTATTAATCTTATTGCTAGGAACTGGATCTATTGTATACTTATTCATTCTTTTGTAAAGTTAAAGAAATCAAAATGAATGAACACGGTGAACCATCGGCTCTTCTGGATGAATAATATAAGATTTATTCAATTTCATCAAAATTTATACCCCAAGACTATGCTTCCGGAATTTGATATGAATAATTATCGTATAAACTGTATAATGAACCAATATAAATATTTAGATGAGGAAAGGAAAACCAGAAATAATCTTCAAAACAAGTATGTTAAATTATCAAATGCTCGTCTTGGAATAGAATTTTTTAAAGCAGTTTCAGAATCGGGAATGGTTGGAAGTTCTCTTTCTATACCTATAATTGTTCCTGTTAGCGTGCCAATTTCTGTTGCATCAACAACTTGTTCAACAATTTTATGATCAACAAATGAATGAATAGCAAAAAAAAAAAAAATCAACAAACATTCGGAAATTGAGTTGCTGGCGAAGGGCAAATTGAATTCAATTGAAGAAAAGTTTACGAAAGCTATTGAAGTTATGGCAAAATAACAGACGGCGAGTTTAATGGCAATGGGCGGGAAATAAAAAATTATGAATACATTAATTCTAACATTTTGAATGAATATAATAACAAGGGAAAAAATTTAAACAATGATTTAAAATTGTAACTGATTGATAAATGTAGAACTTTGGGTAGAAATGAAGTGTGGGGTTCTATAGATTTACAGTTGAAGAAATAATTTTAGTAGTAAAATAAAAGAAATGTTTAAAACAAAACTTTTTTTTTTCAAAATATGATGATGAAATTACTCGATTTCAATGTAAAAATTTCAGACCCATTTCAAGCTTAAGCTTGAATGATGAAAATATAAAAACAACATTCAAAATTGATCTTGAAGATCATTTTATTTCTAAAAATACTCAGCACTATATTGCTGGGGAATACACGCCGACAGACTTCACACAATCTTACAATTAAAAAAGCAATATTAAAATGGCTGATAATTTTGTAGGCCACCTATTTTCTCACATCGAAATTAAAAACATTACACCCTCATCGGCTAAATCGAATTTCCCGGTATCGCCAGCACAGTCAAAGAATGTTATCTTATCCAGGACTACATATTTATGAAGCAGTGAATTCAGGCTTTAAGACTTACAACACAAGAAGGCACAAAATTTGAAGAATTAGTCAAATTAGGTGATCTAGGGCTTGGATTCTTTAATGATATAAATATTCCGATTGATAAAGATGGTTTAGAATAACCTTTTTCTAGAAATATCGATAATAATGTTCTTTATCGCTGGAAAACTCTAAAGGAGAGACGCGAAGATGGTTCAACTTTACCTGCCGAAGGAAAATAATAATAAAAAAGTTTTGAGAGTGTCGATAACAAATTACAATGGTGAGGCTGAAATTAATCTTATAAATGAATTGTTAAAGAATGATTATTTCTTTCTAATCAAAAAAATGGCAGTGCATTCGGCATATGAAAGTAACAGGAAAAACTTTAAATTTCAATATTACCATTATCTCTAGAATTGTAGATAATCCTTTTTGGACCTTTGTTGTTTTCCAAACAAATCGAGATAATAGCCAGCTAAAAGATAACGGTGTATTTGGTCATAAACATGTTTGAAACTTATCGATGGAGACTGATGGACAGCGTTATCCTAAAGAATCTTGGGATTTGGATTGGGATTAAAAACAACTATGGTTTAACTTATAACGCTTTCCAGGATTTCAAAAAAAGAATCTGCATTAAAACAGACTCAAATCCCTATATTGATAAAAAAAAGATTTTAGAAATATATATCCAATATGCAGCGTTGATTAATCAGATCAACCTCAAAGCATTTCCGGTACAAAAATTAGTATTATACTTAAGTTGACTTTAACAAAGCTATTTCACCACCAAGTGGAACTGATGAACGAACTCTTTGCTATATTCTAGGTTGAAGAAATCCGACGAAATGCAAAAGTAAGCTAAATAAATATCTGCATACTGTTGCATCTCGTCGGATTTCTTCAACCTAGAATTACGATGCACGGAACCACGAATATAAAATTTATTTCCTACATTGTTATGGTTCTAAAGCATTGTTTATGTATAAGCCTTCCAAGAATAAGATCACACAAGAATTTTAAGCGGCGCTTATTTTAATGGACCAAAATCCCATAATTTTTTTTTCAAGTTAAAAAAAATCCTTCTAAGTTATAAATTAGTGCTTTTATTTCTATTTCCGTTTGCTTTAGGTCGTGAATTTTTTTTTAGCAAAACTATGGACGAAATCAGTCCTGAAACATTAACTAAGTGGTATATTTTAGCACAAAATAATTTTATTCGTCCTTAGCAAAAAAATCTTAATAGATTTTATGTATTTTATTACTGTAACCCTATTGGGATCCCAATGTGCACACAGCACCAATGACTCAGTCTGCTATGTAGGCCTGAATATGGGTCGAAACATGTAGCCTTATGTATAAATAAAAAAGTTAGTGCTGACGTATATAATTAATTTTATTGTACATTCATTCTAGCACTCCGTGGTGCCTTCTTTCAAATGGTTGCTTGGTATTTGGGCCATTATGGGCCATAGCGCACAGGTGGGCTCAATACACCCACTTACTACAAATGCACTTTTGCACTGTACGGTCGAAATTAAGTTTCCCTAAACTGTAAGTGTTTGTAGGCCTACAGGAAACCGACACAAAAGCATACCATAAGTAATAACAATACAGCTCCACACCCATCAGTTTCGAACCAGCGTACTCCCGCGAATACTCCTACCATCTAAACCCTACACCAGTAGACATCATATGTGTTCATATTCTATTCCATATACGTTGCAACATCTCTCAGTCGACTTTCACTCCAGTTTTTAAATATGGGGTCGCATTGCCAGGCGATTTTGCTTCCTGTCAGAAATCCTTCATCCTCAGAAAACGTAAAGCAGTCGGAGAGTACTCGAGCGTCATTTAGTATTGTAAGCAGTGGCGTAGCTGGATTTGAGGCGTCATGGGTGAGCAATCACAGTCGACGCCCCTAACAGAAATTATGAAATGAACAAGTCGCAACCACCCATTTAATTTAGTTTTATTTAGTTCAATAATTTAAAATTCTATAGTTGTGGAAAATATATTTTATTAAAAATATTCATTTTGCCGACCCTTGGTCTCTGTTCGCCGCAAACAACACCCGCTCCCCTCCCCCCCAGCTACACCCCTGTATGCGAGATTAAGCTCAAATCTAAAATTAAGCCGAATTATTTATAAAATTTAGGTTCGTACCAAGCAGTTTCTGCTATGAACACCAGTGAGTTAAAGATGCAAATGACGTTTTCCAGAAGGGCTCATGAGCACTACCCATGTACCTTAATGGCAGTAACGTCAAGACGGGACGGGGAGCCAGTACAATTTAGCGGGGCCCGGCTCTCCGGAAAGGGGCACGGATTTTTATCTTTCTTGATAGTATAACTATTTGTCGATTGTACCAATTCACAATTTCAGACCAAGCCCTAGTCTCTCTGCAACTGACAGTCTTTCCGATTTGGTGTAAAGATTTTTAGCCAGTCTGCCCTTGTTAGGGGAGACACGAAAAAAAATTACCGGAGCTTAAGAGCGGTAAATGATAATAATAAACTTTTGAACTCTAACCTCACCCCAATTTTTCCCTTTCTCTCTCTGCACACATAAACACAATGTGTGGGCAGAACGTCTAATTTTTAAATGTTACAAACCCGGTGGTACTGTATATAAAGTAACCAAAAGGCTTTACGTGGGTAAATTGTCCACGTCTCTTCACGGTAGCTCTGCAGCATTTAGCCTACGTCAATTTCGGAGTGTGCGGTACTAAATTGCGTGTCAGCACTGCTGGCCACGAGCAGAGCAGAGCGTGTGCTGCTGGTGTTACAATACCTGTCTGGCTGGTTTGATCTGTGCGGACGCTGCAACAAGGATCACAGGTTTACTTGACCGCTTTATTCCGTGCATCTTTATTTTGACAAAAGAAGGAAGAAAAGATGGACGGCGGCGGTATTCGAGAGTGAACTTTCTCATATGAAATTAGCGTATTCTGCAGCTTGTCCGTTGTGTAAGATAGTCATTGTCAATAGTGTTAGTAGACGTAAATACAGTGCAGTTGACAAAAGTGCGAGAAATGATAGTTCTTTTAGTGAATGACGTAGAATGTGGCAGTGCCGTGACCTGCACGTTATCTGGTATTTGCAGTGATATTACGCAAAAAGAATCAGGTCTAAAAAATTTTTATTTCCTTATCACTTAATTAAGTGATTTCAGGATTAACAAGTATTAGACCACGAAACATCTGTGTCGCAAGTGGTAGGGGTAATTGCGAGACAAGTAGTGGAGGGGGAAGTCGCTACTGTTTTATTTCTTATTATCTCCTTTTTTTTTTCTGGTCAAAAAGGGAGGGATGGAAAATTTATTCGTCACCGAATGAACTGTGGCGAGGTTCGTCCGTCACATGCTGTTCAGTATGGTGCTGTTGTGTGTGGAGTAGGCGTCGCTTGCTGCGCTGTTATGTCGGCTGATGTCACGAATTATCAAGGAAAACAAGCATAAGAAAGTGGTTCTGCCTGTGGTGTTGGAACTGTAAATATTTCAGGGTTGAACTAGTAAGGTAAGTGTCTAGAGTATTAGCAGCAGAACTAGCAGCGGTGTCGGCAGTTTAGGATACGTGAAGTGCAGTCACTTTACAGCTGGAGTAGCGTCAAGATGTACAATACCAAGCACATTTATGGGCTCATAATAACTGTTTAAATTAGGTTACGCTGCGTGTAACAAAAGACAGAAATGTTGTCTGGGGCAATAGTTTTATATTCGTAAGGTTCATACAAAACACATAAATACACTCTTTGGGCAGAACATCGAATTTTTTAATACAAAACCCGGTGGTACGTACAGCAATTAATGGGCCGGGTTTGATTACCGACAGGGTCACGAGATTTTCCTCTTCTTCCGAATATCCAGACAAGTTGTGGGGCCCACCCGGCCTCTTACTGAATAGGTACCGGAGGTAGAGGAATCGGGACGTCAAGTTGCCCCCTGAAGTTAAGAAAAACTGGAGCTGTACGTCTATTGCTGCTGTGTGCCTTTTGGCGTGGACAGGGGCAATTTCACTTTGTTTCTATTAACCACGAAAGTGGGCAATATCCTCTTAACATTTGATAACTGTCAGTACAAGTGACGTAACACATAAAACTGCTGACACACTGCTACAATGTACCGTAGAGCATAAGGTTGATTTTAAGTCATTAAAATGACAATGATATAAATGTGTCGTGCACCAGCTGTGAGCTGACCTTGGCTCGTGTACCGTAATGCGTTCCAACACACTTTCAAACGCACTGACAGAACTGGAAGATCAAACAGAGTCACACTTAATGTTGGTCCTTAAATTATGCATTCTGCATTTACAACCTCTGTGAAAAGAACCGTTGGGAGATGTTGTACCGCTTTAGCCCTATTGCTTGAATTTACCACGTTAAATGTTCTGTTAATGTTTTTCAACTGCTAGGGTCCGGTCGCCATATTATAGCACTGTGAAAAAAATCGGTCAGTATCTGTGCTTGGACTTTGATAACAAAAATTCACGTTTGTAGAAAGCAGTAACACGCTGCTGCAAGCTTATTTTCTCTCCCCTCTTCCCCAAACTGTCCGCCGTATGACACCCACACCCGTCTTAATTGGGCCTGTAAGCAAACTGCCCGCCCAAACAGGTGCCGTCAGATTGCGATCTGACTCAGCTGCTCTAAGCCAGCTGATTATTCGTAAGCCTCGTGAGATTTAAGGCTTCCGCCCTTCTGGGGTGTTACGCAGCACATGTAGGTAGTTTTCCGACGTTTTAGGACGGCCTATGTGTTCCATATTCAAAGGTCAAGTACGTTATCTTTATTGTGTTACAGGTTGCAACCGTCCTTCCTTGCCCGTACAAAGACCTAACTATCTCGCGCCAGTTTCCACCTCCATTCTCAGGAAATACTGTATGTACGTGCAGGCTGTATCAGACGGACTGCAAAGTGTCAGCACTAGCAACTAACAGTAGATCATTTATTTTATTTACCGCTTATTTAAATTTAACACCAACTTTTAGCAGCCAGCAATCTGAAGTAACCACCGCGGTTGTTTTTAGTTACCAGACCATCGTAAAACATTTACCTCCCTTGGGTGCTACCGCTCTTGTCCCTCACTGACCTTACTCTCTCTTGTCACTTCCTGCTCCCACGCTCGAAAAGATGATAAAAATAAGACTTATAGCAGTCAATTATGTTCGGAACGTACTAAAATAGAACAAAAGTCAAGCGTCTCGTCTTCCATCCTGTCGTAAGACCACAAAAGTTTCCTTACAAAATGTCCGTTGGACACGCTTCCGTCGTTCCAGAAAACCCTGAGTGTCATTTTTGACCCTGCTGTTAGAAAGTGAAACTAGCCTTCAAAATGAATAATTCCCCCCAATTCTAATGACACCCTGGAGGACTCATAAATCTACGCGAGAACCAATGTATAACCTTACGTCAAGAGCGTCGAACCTCCCCCAATGGTTACAAGGTGATACCCGGACGTCACAGTTGCGTGCGGATTTTCTTTTCGTAAGCAGAAGCCATGCAGATTGTTGGACTGCTTGACTGTGAACAAGAAGGCACTTCGATCCTTCGAAACGTCGGGTACCGTTTGTCAGTAAACACGTAAATAGCGGAACGTCCGAGAATACGAGAATATTCAGGAACACCGCTCTGAAGCCTCAAATCTTCCATGGGGCATTTTCTTTTAATTATGATCTAGGGCTCATGTTGTGAACCTGTAGGCACTGATTTTTGTACATCTGCATATCATGGTACAGTGCACCGGTGTTGTGTAGTTACTGGTTGCTGCTGGAACGGTCGCTACAAGTGCGTGTACCAATGTACTGCTCTTTGCCGCCGAAATTGAACAAGAACATTCGAGTCCTCATGTACGCGATTCCGACCTGTCGTAATCGCTGACTTTAGTTCCATATTTTCGACCTTCCGTGACTGTCATCGACGGATCGGGATGAGACAAAGTGGCTGGCGCGGCGGTTTCTGCATGCTCTCTTACTGTGGCGCTGATCGCTCTCAGGTCGTTGAGAGTTACGCTGTGTCTGTTGTCAGGGGAGAGTCACGGCCGCATTTATTGTGTCATTTCAGGCTTCCGCAGCGGCGCAATTCAGATCCTCGCTCTTCTGGGACGTTACGCAGCAGCGTGTAGTGGTAGTTATTGACCGACGTTTCGGTACAGCCTGTCGGTCTCCAGAATGGGAAAGATGGATTGTCCCGAACCGTCGGTCAATAATTACCAACATACCGGTGCGTAACGTCCCAGAAGAGCGAATATCTCTTCCAGATAGTGTAAGTTATTACAAATAATTCTATTGCTGTTCATGCTGTTCCAAGTCACTTTCTATTTTCATTATTGGCGTTTACTACGGTCTGGGAAGCAGATGGAGAGTCACGTGGACAGTGAGTGTGGACGTTTGTGTTTCCGAAGTCGGTGACGTCTTGTTGGTCCCGGCTAAATACGCAGTTCTGTGATCTGCTCTGGTTTCAAAAGACCAAACAAGCAAATGTCAGTAAGCTTACAGCAGTAATTCCTTCCTGGCAGTTTTAACGTTTTAAGCTGTACGTGTGTCACCGTTGGCTTACGGGCGATGTCAGTGCAGCGTCACGTGACATACATTGTTGTGCACGACGCAACGGGCTCGGAGAGTGTCAATATTTGATTGGCGCTGTCTGTGTGAATGAGTGCATTAACTGTGATTTTGTGTTCGGAGTGAGCGCATAATGGGGATGTGGTGTCTGCCCACCTGTTTCTTTGGCGAAAAAGGCGTGTAGCGGCGGCTGCCGTTCTTCTGGGACAGGCGGCCGCGTCGCTTCTGTATCGGTTCCAAGCGTTTCGAGGTACCATAGTGGGCTCATCTTCAAGTCTCAAAGTATTTTGAACTTTCGACCCTTGAAGAAGAGCCCGCTAGGTTGTTCCGACATGTCGGTAACTGACTACCCAGGGCCGCGGTGCTTGTCCCGGAAGAACAGAAGCGCAAAAATCGCATACCCGTTGGTTCTGATAAAATATTGTACAGGATATGGGGGAAATGGCTGCCACAGTCTTCACAAGCTCCAAATTTGGGTAGCTCAAGATACTACGAGGCAGAAAACAAACCGAGTCTCGAAGGCATATATCTGCTGTTCAAATGAGGGATGATGCGCGCTGTCGAACGGGCAAGTCTGCACCGAGGTACTGAAGGCACGAAAGACCACTTTACATCGCAGGCCAGTGTACATGGAATTTGTGGTGAACAGAGTAGAATTAGCACAGATTTTCTTTCGAGTACAGTAAAACTTGAGATATCCGGCACAGCATGGTCGATAAAAGGGGGTTTTAAACCGGAAAAAAGACGGATCAATTACGGTGGTTCCGGCTATACCAAATATTGCAACTAGTACGGTACAGTACAGGACATTACAGACAGTAGAGTACTGCACAGAACAGAACAGTACAGAGCGGTAGAGGACATTGGAGTACAGTACAGTACAGTGCGGTACAATACATTTCAGTACAGTTCAGTAGAGTACAAAACAGTACAATAGAGTGCAAAACAGTAAAGTACAGTACAGTAAAGCACAGCACAGTACAGTAAAGTACAGTGAGGTAGAGTAGAATACAGTACAGTACGGTACAGTACAGTAAAGCACAGTACAGTACAGTAAAGTACAGTGTGGTAGGGTACACTAGAGTAGAGTACAGTGCAGTACAGTACAGTAAAGCACAGTAGAGTGAAATAAAGTAGAGTGCGGTAGAGTACAGTACAGTATAGTACGTGCAGTGCAGTACAGTACAGTACAGTAAAGCACGGTAGAGTACAATAAAATAGAGTGCGGTAGAGTACAGTACAATACAGTACAGTAAAGTATAGTGCAGTACAGTACAGTACGGTACGGTAGAGTACAGTACAGTACAGTAGGGTACAGTACAGTAAAGCACAGTAGAGTACAGTAAACTAAAGTGCGGTTGAGTACCGTACAATAGAGTACATTACAGTACAGTGCAGTAAAATACAGTACAGTACAGTACAGTACAGTAATGTACGGTACAGTAAAGTACAGTACAGCACAGTATAGTAGAGTACGGTACAGTAGAGTAAAGCACAGTAGAATAGAGTAAAATAGAGTGCGGTAGAGTACAGTAAAGAACAGTACAGTACAGCAAAGTACAGTACAGTAGAGTACAGTGCAGTATAGTACAGTACAGTTCGGTACGGTACGGTAAGGTACGGTACGGTAGAGTAGAGTAGAGTAGAATACAGTACAGTACATTACAGAAGAGTACGGTAGAGTACAGAAGAATACAGTACACTACAGTACAGTACAGTAGAGTGCATTACAGTACAGTAAAGTAGAGTACAGTACAGTACAGTGAAGTACAGTACATTAGAATACAGTAGAGTACAGCACAGCGCAGTGCAGTACAGTAAAGTACAGTAGAGTAAAGCGCAGTGCAGTAGAGTACAATACAGTAGAGTACAGCACAGTGAAGTACTTTACAGTACAGCACAGTAGAGTACAGCGCAGTGCAGTAGAGTAGAGTACAATACAGTACAGTACAGCACAGTGCAATAGAGTACAGTAGAGTACAGTACAGTAGAATACAGCGCAGTGCAGTAGAGTAGAGTACACTAAAATAGAGTACAGTACAGTACAATGAAGTAAAGCACTATATAATACAGTAGAATAAAGTGCAGTACAGTACAGTACAGTACAGTGCAGAACAATACAATACAGCACAGTGCAGTACAGTACATTACCGTACAGTACAGTGAAGTAAAGCACAGTACAGTACATTACAGTAGAGTAGAGTACAGAAGAGTACAGTACGGTACAGTGCAGTAAAGCGCATTACAGTACAGTATACGACAGTGCGGTAGAGTACAGTGCAGTAACGTACAGTATAGTAAAATATAGTATATTAGAGTACAGTAGTGTACAGTACAGTACAGTAGTGTATAGTGTAGTAAGTTACAGTAGAGTACAGAAAAGTACATTACAATACGGTAAAGTGCAGTAGAGTACAATACAGTACAGAACAGAACAGTGCAGTACAGTAGAGAACAGTACAGTGCAGTACAATACAGCACGGTACAGTACAGTACGGTACGGTACAGTGTAGTAAAATACAGTAGAGTACAGTAAAGTGCAATGGAGTAAAGTACAGTAGAGCAGAGTACAGTACAATACAGTACAGTACAGCGCAGTACAGTACAGTTAAGCACAGTACTGTACAGTGCATTAGGGTACGGTAATGCACGGCATGGTACGTTACGGTACGGTACATTACAGTAGAGTACAGCACAACACAATACAGTACATAGTGTACGTTAGAGTGGAGTGCATACAGTAAAGTACAGTACACTAGAGTACAGTGCAGTGCTCTACGGTACAGTATAGTACACTACGGTACGGTACAGTATGAAAAGGTACGGTGCGTTGCGGTGTGTTGCGGTACGGTACGACACGGTAATAAACAGTACAGTAGAGTAAAGTACAGTAGAGTACAATACAGTAGAGTAAATTGTAGTACAATAGAGTTCAATAAAATACAGTACAGAGCAGCAGAGTACAGTACAGTACAGTAGAATACAGTACAGTACAGTAGAGTACGGTGCAGTGCAATAGATTAAAGTACGGTACAGCACGGTACGATATGGTACGGTACGTTAAGGTAGAGTATATTACAGTAAAGTACAGTACAATAAGTTACGGTACGGTACAGTAAAGTAGAGTACAGCACAACACAGTACAATACAGTACGGTAGTGAATGGTAGAGTGGAGTGCATAAAGTAAAATACAGTACACTAGAGTACAGTGCAGTGCGGTACGGTACAGTACAGTACATTACGGTACGGTACGGTATGAAAAGGTACGGTGCGTTGCGGTGTGTTGCGGTACGGTACGACACGGTAATGTACAGTACAGTACAGTACTGTAGAATACAGCACAATACAATACAATAAAGTGTAGTACAGTACAGTGCAGTACAATAGAGTACAGAGCAGCACAGTAGAGTACAGTACAGTAAGTAGAATACAGTAGAGTACGGTGCAGTGGAATAGAGTGAAGTACGGTACAGCACGGTACGGTATGTTACGGTACAGTATATTACAGTAAAGTACGGTACCGTACGGTGTAGTACAGTACAATATGTTACGTTACGGTAGAGTAGAATACAGCACAACACCGTACAGTACAATAGAGTACAGTACGGTACCGTACATTACGGTACAGTACAGTAGTCTACAGTAGAGTACAGTACAGTACCGTACCGTACGGTATAGTGAAGTACAGTACGGCACGGAACGGTGCAGTACAATACAATACACTAGAGTACAGTGCAGTGCATTGCAGTACAGTACAGTACAGTGCAGCACAATATAGTAAAGTACAGTACAGTACAGTACAATACAGTAGAGTACAGCACAACACAGTAGAGTACAGTACATAGCAGTATATACAGTACAGTGCAGTGCAGTGCGTTGCGGTGCTGTGCGGTGCGGTACGGTATGTTACGGTGCGCTATGGTACCGTTCGGTGCAGTAAACTGCAGTGCAGTGCAGTACAGTACAGTACAGTACAGTACGGTACCGTACGGTAGAGTACGGTACACTACAATACGGTACATTACAGTGCATTACAGTAGGGTACACTACAATGTTGTACAGTACAGTGCAGTACATTACAGTACAAAAGAGTACGGTACGGTACTATAAGGTACAGTAAAGCCCAGCTCAGCACAGTATAGTACATTACAATGCAGTTCAGTACAGGGTAGTAGAGTACAAAACAGTACAGCACAGAACAATACAGTGCAATAAAGTTCAGTGCAGTATAGTACAGAAAAGTACAGTACAGTACAGTACATTACATTACAATACAGTACACTACTGTATAGTGTAGTACATTGCAGCACAGCACATTACAGCACAGTACAGTACAGTGCAGTACACTACAGGGCACTTCACTACAATAAAGTACACTACAGTACAATAAAGTACAGGACAGTGCAGTAGAGTACATTACAGTACATTACAGTACATTGCTGTACATTTCAGCACATTTAATTACAGTACAATACAGTACAGTACAGTGCAGTGCAATACATTGCGGTACAATACAGTACAGTACAACACAATACAACACAGTAGAGTACAGTACAGTGCAGTGCAGTACATTTCAGTCATTGCAGTACAGTACAGTACAATACAGCACAGTACAGGGCAGTTAACTACAGTACAGTACAGTAAACTACGGTACATTACAGTTCAGCGCAGCAGCGTACAATAGAGTGCAGTACAGTACAGTAAACTACAATGCAGTACATTGGATTACAGTAAATTACATTAGAGCACATTGCGGCATTGCACAATACAGAACATGTGCAATACGGGGCAGTAAATTGCATTACATCACAGCACAGTACAAAACAATACAGTACAGTGCGGTGCAGTGCAATACAGTACCATACAGTACAGTGCAGTACAGTACAATAAAGTACAGTACAGTGCAGTACAGTACAGTACAGTGCCTCATAACACAATACAGAACTTCGCATTACGGGGCAGTAAGTTCAGTACAGCACAGTACAATAGAGTACAGCACAGTACTGTAGAATACAGTACAGTGCAGTACAATACAGTACAGCAGAGTGCTTCATTGCACAATACAGAACTGTGCAGTTCGGGGCAGTAGATTACATTACAGCACAGTACAATACAGAATAGTAGAGTGCAGTAAAGTGCAGTCCAGTACAATACAGTATATTACAATACAATACAGTGCAGTACAGGGCAATACATTGCAGTACAGCAGGGCAGAGTACAATACAGCATAGTACAGTACAGTATAGCGCAATACTTTACAGTACAGTGCAGTACAGTACAGTGCAATACAATACAGTACAGTATAGTGCAGTGTGGTACACTACAGGGCAGTGCATTACGGTACATAATGTACAGTACATTGCAATACACTACAGTACATTACACAGCAGTGTAATACACTACAGTGCAATACAGTGCAGTAGAGTACAGTACAGTACACTGCAGTACAGTACAATTCAGTAGAATACAGTACGGCACACCACAGTAAAATACACTGCAGTATAGTACAGTACAAAACAATACGCTGCAGTACAGTGCAGTACACTGCAGTACATTACAATAGAGTACAGCATAGTACTCAACAGTAGAATACACTGCAGTACAATGCAGTACACTGCAGTAGAGTACAGTACAGTGCACTAGAGTCCAGTTCAATACAATACAGCACAGTACCTTACACTGCAGTAGAGTACATTACAGTACAGTACAGTACAATACAGTGTAGTTCATTACGGTACGGTACAGTAAAGTATAATACAATGCACTGCAATGCAGTACAATACAGTAAATTACAGTTCATTGCAATGCAGTGCGGTACAGTACAATACACTGCAGTACCGTACCGTACTCTACTGTACAGTACAGTACAGTACACTTCATTACAATACATTACACTACAATAAAGTACCATACAGTTCAGTGCAATACGGTACAGTACAATGCAGTACAGTACACTACAGTACAGTACATTACAATACAACACAATACCTTATAGCATAGTACAGTACATTATAGTACAGTACCATACAATACAGTACAGTACACTTCATTGCAATACATTACGGTACAATAAAGTACCATACAGTTCAGTACAATACAGTACAATACTGCACAGCACAGTACATTATAATACAGTACCATACAGTACATTACATTACACTACACTACAGTACAGTACAGTACAGTACAATACAATAGAGTACAGTACAATACAGTACCGTACATTAGAGCACAGTACAGTACAGTACAGCACAATACAGTACAGTACAATACAATAGAGTACAGTACAGGACAGTACAATAGAGTACATTACAGTACAGTACAATAAAATATAGTACAGTACAGTACAGTAGAATACGTTACAGTACTCCGTGCAGTCGAGTAGTTGGGTACAAATTTTGTGGTCTGGTTCACTGCTTCAGTCTTGAAGGTATACAGACTGAAACCAAGCTGGAAACTTGTCATTTTACTTAGGATGTGTGGGACAAAAAGGAACTGGTTAAATTCTGCAAACAAAACATAGGATCATTATTTTATTTGATAACTATCTTTGCCATTTTTTGTCGGCTCGTTTGCTGTTTTGATGTGCTGTAGCCCATTATCGATCATCACAGGCGGTGGATTGGCGGGGCAGAGTGTCACGCGCCGGTTTTCAGCAGTGGCGTAGCCAGGTGTTTGGCACCCGGAGCAGCTACTTACATTGGTTGGCGTTCTTTCGTTCGTTCTTTGTTTCGTTGACACAAATATTGAATATTAAATGCAAGTATTGATTTTTCTTTTACGTGGGTGCGTAATTTAAAATGTATTGAACTCTTGAGGCGTTTTTCTAATTAACAATACCCCCCACCCCACCCCGCTCCGCCCATCACCACCGCAGCCCTGCCACCAGTTGTCGAACAAAAAAAGGATCCCACGTACTCAGAGCACTCCTTTCACACCGTCTGATATTACTCTGCTCTTCGGCCGGCTTTTACCCACCCCTGTCCTATTACTCCGTGCCACTAGTTGCCTCACACGTGTGTTCGGTATATTTCCTTTGTATGTTTGAACTTTCATAACCTGGTTGTGTAGTTCTTTTTCCGGTGGTAAAGCGGCCGGCCCGTGAAGGTAATCACGACCCATCTGGTGGCTAACTTCAGAACGTGCCTGCTGCCAGACCTCTTTGTGGTGGCGTTTCTAAGGCACATCGCCGTGTAAAGGCGCTGTAATTCCTGCTGCAATGTGGCAGATATATTGCATTATTTACAGCCTTGCCTAACGCCTGTTACGTACGACATCAGCTCTAGATTTATGGCAGCCTGCTGTTTATCACTGAACAAACACGTTTCGGCACCATGAGGCCACCGTATCGCCTGTCACCTGCTTAGCTATATAGCTGCATTCAAATTGGTCCAGACAGTTAGCCTGCTCTCATACTGCATGCACTTTTGGCACAAGTGCTGTTAGAAATGAAAGCCAGTTTACCCACCGCCCTTCTTGCACCTGCTGCACACTAACTAACTAAATAACTAACTAACTGAACGCGAGTGGAAATAACCACATCGCAGTACTTCGTAAACTTAAGAAGTGACATTCGCCTTGTGCTGTTTCTAAGCAACAATAAGAACGAACGCAGTCCGTCGCCGTCGGTACGCAGCTGTTTGTGATTATAGCGAATCCAGAGCAGCTAGATGTTTCGGCTGCGCACAGCAGCCATCATCAAGCCGCATGCATCAGAAAATGTTAAAAGAAAATTACACAGCTGTAGCCGTACACGTGACTGTACAATCTGTGGCGGAGATCTCGCCCTTAACGTGAAGTATCCTCGTATGTGAACGTCACATATGGACAACATTTTTACAATATATGAAATTATTGCAAAGAAACATTAACAGTTAAGTTAGGAGAAACACGACAGACCCAGACAGGCCGTACATCAGCGGTTCCCAAAATGTTCTCCGCGGGCCGCAAGGGATCCACGACCAGTTCCCAGGGGGATCTGTAGGTACACTGCAGTAATGGCTGCTGTGAAGATTACTCATTTTTAAAATTAAAGTAATAATGTTGTGTTAAAAGTAATCGCGGATCTTCTTTAAATTGGCGACGTACTCGTGTTTATTTCGCATGACCGGTAGAACATTCATTAAGAAACCCCCTGTACCAACGAAGCGAGCGACAATCATTTTAAATAAGGCCCAGTCGTGCGGTGCATTGTTAGTGTGCTAGTGGTATTTATTCGTAGCTATCGAGAATCAATTATGAGATAAACATTTTTAATTTTGGATACCCGTCGTCTGGACGCCATGTGTTTGTGTGAGCAAGGATGTGAGGATCCGTGGTTATTTGTCGAAACCAAAAGGGGCCGGCTAGCAAAAACGT
>Ga0123352_10007628_pt1 | contig 16725 bp, 7 predicted proteins | sample TergutLab28metaG_FD_89700 | JGI IMG/M metagenome (GOLD analysis project Ga0123352, IMG submission 89700) | Labiotermes labralis P1 segment gut microbial communities from Petit-Saut dam, French Guiana - Lab288 P1 | ecosystem: Host-associated > Arthropoda: Insects > Digestive system > Gut ... | reverse complement strand
ATATATATATATATATATATATAAATAAAACCAGCATAAGAAGTATTTATCAATGCATCAACAGAACCAGGAGACCTATATCAAGCATTACAAAGATGTCCGTGTGATTTATTTAGTTGCTACACATTAAGCATAATTGTATTCTGCCCAGTCTCACTTGGTTAACTTAATTATAATTACCTTTCTGTGCATTATATGCCAATGGGTCTATGCATGATGCTTCTAACAAATACTTCCAAATGTCCTCAAGAGTACATTTTAAAATTTTCGATGTGTTCTTTTCAATTTTGGTACCATGTAAAAGCTTTAATCTATTCACTCTCAATGAATTCATTTAGATGTGACTGTAATAATTAGATAGCTGCATATTTAGTAATGTGTAGAATATGGGACAAACAGTAGGCTATGGGACCTTAAAAACCTAAGGTTCTTTTGTGAAGCCATTAACTAAGTAAGTTTTAAGAACCACCAGTCCATGTCAGAAGTCCGGTCACACCCTGGAGAAAGCCCAATTTGCCTGCAGTAACAGAGTTATTACTGTGATGGAAAGACCAGAGTTATTACTGTGATGGAAAGACCAGCAAGTCTTCAGTAATGAGGTCTCTAGTGAAGATACTGTACTACAGATGAGAGGAATCTGTTATTTATTATCAATTATAAGCAAGATACTCAGTGAACTTGTACAACAAACAAACAAACAAAAACAAACAGAAATTGAACTTGTTTTATGCACAACTGAATACAAAGAATAGATAACCATCAATATGCTTTAATTTCACTATTACCTCATTTCTAAAAATTCTCTTTCCTGTTTGTGCTTCATAGTGTATCCCTCTGGGTAAGAAGAAAACTCACAAATTGACACACAATTAAAACAGAAAAAAAAAAGATGACATCAACTGACACAGACGCCATCTATGATAAAAATGTACAGGTGATGGAAAGAGAATTTTTGTTTCTTTTACATTATAATTATAATAATTATTAATATTATTCCGTAGGAGAAAACACTTTCGGCTCTCGTGGCAGTGCCTATATATAATATATAATATTAATAACTAATAATAAACAAGCTTCTCACACATTCATCCCCTGTACCCTTAGAAACATCTACAGAGTTTTAAATCTGTTAAGATTTTTTATTTATAAAACAAACTGTGGGCAAGGGGATGACTGATAAAATGTTTCATTTATACAAGTTGTAAAATGATAACGTCTTGAGAGGGTGGTCACACCAAACATTGTAGTATTTATCAGGTGACTGAGTTGTTTTAAGTAGTAGCCTAAATGAATCTTGTGAACAACTACTTTTACAGAACATAAGTGAGTGTAAAACACATTCAGTATTCCATTTGTACATGAGACCACAAAACTACAAGATGAAATTGTAAAAACATGTTACTTCAGCTTGGCTCACCCATTATCACATATATTTAAAACAATTAGTACTTAATACAGTGGTTCTTCAGTTAACACATTTTATTATTGCATGGATGGTTTTCAATTCAAAGGAAACTGTCAAAACAATTATAAAAAAATTAGTGCACAAGCTTACAAAGCCATTGTCTTCGAAATGAAATTTAAAGAATTTCTAAATGACAGTGCACTTAAAAAAGCTAAGATTTATGGGAAAAATTGTTTTGCTGTTATTAGTAATGGTTTGTTTCAGTTTTCCAACAAAGAAGTCCTTAAAATGTTAAAAAAAATTTGTGATATAAAATTATTTTAAGGGCCAAATTTTTATGCCATTTTTATTGCAAAATCTTCTTTTGTGAATGTTGTCAGGTCGTATAATATCAGACAACCTCATGCTGGGAACAAGACCGCCAGGCTCGCCCATTTTCAGTGACCTATTTATTCTGATGCAGGGAAAAATATCATTTGCATGCTGGCTTTAACAAGTGCAGTTAGATATTTATGCGTACATTTCTATGACATTTGTGCTTGAGGAGAAACAAAGACATTAATGGCATTAAATGGCAAGTTACTGTACTATAGGCTTTATCATTGAAGTCATCGCCAGTACTGCATTGTGGAAAAACATATGGAAGGGGCTCTAGTTAGACTTTGAAACAGAAACTGTAGATTTACACTTGAATCTTAAGTTCCTAATCCACTTTTTCTTTCTTTTTTACAAAATGTAAATAGGTAAGAGAGCATGCTAGATTTGTTGGAGATATTTTTAAAACACACACACACACGCGCACGCACATATGCGCACACATGCACGCACGCGCGCGCGCACACACACGCACACACACACACACACACACACACACACACACAAACAAACACCGAAAAGATTTTTTACATTTACAAAAATATCACAGTTCCTTTTTCATATTTTTACTGTTTTTTTTTAAAAAGTTTTGAATTTCAGTACATCTATGATTTTCAAACAAACAGTATGTGCTAACCTTTATTTCTAGCATTGCAATGGCAGTTTATCCCTAACATTTGAAATGCTTACATTTAAAAAAATCATGCCTGTGTTGAGTTTTAGTTAATTTACTATTTGATTCATATTTAAGTACACACATAAATTATCATCCCATATTTATATTGAATAACCTTAGGGTAAGGGAAGTGTGAAAGTGAATGAAATACTGAGCATATTCCAAATATCTGGGACAAACTGCCAGGTACTCGTACTTCCTTACATAAAACTTAAACTGCTATGCCACACTTAATACCAGCTCAGTATCATACATGTACAGACAATAAGATTTTAAACTCCCAAGACCACCACAAAGAATTCCTGTATAATTTAGAACAAGAAAAAAATCCTTCTTCTTTACAAAGACACATATTCATCTGTATTGACCAGCTGTGTGTCGAAGTTGGCAGCCCTTATGTTCATGTGTTTATCAAGCCAAGCTCAAGTTTATTGCTTCTGTTTGGACAGCAGGGCAGGATGATTCATATATTAAGCCACAACTCAAAAGGCTCTGCACATTCATTCATTACTGTCAGATGTATTCACAAGAGTTAAACATTACAACTTTAAAATTTATAACCCTACTCATTTCAGTAAAAAATGCCAAGTTCTAACTTGCTTAATATCACAGTTCGTAAGTACCAAAATACTCTTCTCAGCTATTTTTATTTTATTATTTTTCGCTTCATCAATTTTTATTGTTACAGTCTGGGCTAACTTCTAAGGTATATTTACTGTTTTTCAGTCTAATGACATCCAGCACCATTGTATACGTATTTTTGCTCCCCAGAACATTCAATTTCTATTTTCTTAAAAAAATACCACGCCTTTCTATCTATAAACAGTGACATCCTAGCAACAAAATTGAAGGAAATTCTACACTTATGAAAACATCTACTTCATTATTGTTTAATTAAATATTATGGAATAGTAACATTAAATTTTTGAAAGAATGTGGCAGAAGACAATATGCATGAAGAACAAAATGTCCTTAACAAATTTCAGCATTCCCAAAAAACCTAATTAACAATATTACAAAGATTGAAATTTACGTTTCTTCTAACTACAGAATAATTTTGGAGGTGCAGAACAGACAGAGCCAGACTAATTCTAATTCATCACACTCAGAACAACAATGGAACCATTAAATTGACAAACAATTTAAGACATGTTTAACTTCAGACAGTAAGGAGTGAGATTACAATTATGAGGGGAGCTGATCTATTAGAAAAGATATTCAAGACAAGAAATGACATAGAGTAAAGATACATCCAACCATTTAAAGTGTTTAAAAAAATGTGAGCAAAAATGTGATCACCATGCCATACTGAGGTGCATAATGTGGATCTTGGAACAGTTTGTTTTCAAATGTTATGTTTAAATAACATCATTTCATGTTGGTCCACACTTTGAAATGTGTTGATTCACAAAGATTTTCAACAAATTGTTGTTATTTTACAAGCCTAAGTGTAATTTGCCCTTTCATATTTCAGGTGAATGTTGGGGAAAAAATTATGTATGATTTGAATATGAACAATAAATCTTTCAACAGGAAATTCATTCTTAGTGGAAGACTACAAAACAAATGAGAAGCAACTATAATGGGTTCAACAGTTGGAGTGATCTTCAGTTCAAAAAAATTGTGATTAAATTTCATGTGAATGTAACCAAGTAAAAACTTCCTGCTTCTCCAATATATCAGATGCAGATAACACCCAACATCCAAATTCAGATACTGCAAAATTTAATTGAGCTTTCAACGAATGAATCCCAGAAAAAGTGGACGGTATATGGAATATAAATATTTTGTGAAAGTCATATATAGCTGAAACACATAAACCCTTACGTGAATAAATTTAAGCCCATTTGTAATGTCTGTCATTCACTATAAAACACAACTGACATACTAATACCAAATTGCTTATCATTTGTTTTTATTTGATCCCAGACTTCATACATTACTCTAGTCTAAATGAAGAGGAAATAAATTTGAGTAACTTATCTAAATTATTGGCTTATTTTTTAACCTGGCAGTGTGTCAGAGGAAAAGGCATAGGAGCCACTTGTCTGAGGGAAATTTTTGGCTGCTGAATGATGATAAATTTAAAATTATGCTGCACCTTACTTATGCTGTAGGTACAGAATATGCGATTGATAATTAAATACATATACAACACACTATGAGCAAATTTTCAATGTAATAGAGATGTGACATTTTCAAATCAACTACTTAGAACTTGTGAAGTTTTTTTACAGTATGAACAATAGTTTAAGACACACTTTACAAAAACCAAATTTTAAATCACTTTTGAGTTGTACCTGAACACAAGACTGAAGCAAGACAGAGCACTACTTCATTTGCTTCCTGTACAGTGCAAAATTTAAAAACTCAAACAATGAGACTAATTGTTAGTCATCAGGATGACTGTTAGTACACACAATCAATTGTACATTTTCCTCTTGAATGTGAAAACACATTGTATTTGTTTAAAGAAAGTTTGTAAATTACTGCTAACTTTCTGTTGAATTAATACCTGCAGACACCAAGAATTAATGTTTTAAGTCATTTATCTCATAGTTTTGGAAACACAAACCTGATATACAGGCTTCTGTAATGCACACTTCCTGTCTTAGCTATAATTTCATACTTGATATCATTTAGATTTTGTTCAGGTTACAAAAAAAATTATGTTATTGCTATAGATACAGTAATGCTATTGTTGATTTAAACACCAGGACTGATACAGTAACATGGGCTTCAATATTAATTAGCATGTGGCTGCATCCTAAATAGCAGTCTGATACTAGCACAGAAATTGTAGATAGTACCTAAGTTTCATATAGCAGTTTGATACTGCCACGGAATTTGTAGTAAGCAGGAGCCATATCTTAAATGGTAGTCTGGTATCAGAATGGAAACTGTGAATGGCAGCCAGGCCTCAAAAGGTAGTGTGGTATAGTAGTAGCATATAAATTGCAACCATTAGCCAGGTCACAGATGGTAGTCTGGTACTATCATGTAAATTTTAAACAGTAGCCAGTTCTCCAATAGTACTAGCATGTAAATTGCAAAAAGTAGCCAGATCTCACATGATAGTCTGGTACCGGCATGTAAATTGTAAATAGTGGCCAAGTCTCAATTGGTAAATAGGAGCCAAATCTCATTTGGTATTCTGGTAGTAGCATGTAAATTGTAAATATTGGCCACATCATCTCAAATAATAGTCTGGTACTAGCACGCAAACTTTTAATTTCAGCCACGTCTCACATAATAGTCTTTTACTAGCATGCAGATTGTAAATATTGTTCATATCACAAACAGTAGCCAGGTACTATAGGAAAATGTAAACATCCAGTAGTGAGATGGGAAAATCTTAAAGCATTAAGATGGTCTATGGCATACTTCATTATTTTTGTGTTTTGAGATTCATTATAAGCCATCTCAAGTGGCACTACAATTTCAGCACTTTTATTTGTGTCACTGGTTACAGTATTTTACAAATATACGTTCATTGTCATTGGTATGGCCTATTTCTTGAAAATAACTGATGAATTACTGTCATTGAAACCAAAGATTTATCCTCTAATATGACTAGGCACACCAACTGTAAGTTCTTTTGATTTTGAAGAAATAAGCTCCAATTACACGCACATGTGGATGATTAGTACAGGGTACAATTTCTGTCCAATACCATTTTTATAATCACTGCACTGCAAAAGTAATACAAGTAACTCTCACATAATTGTTGTTGAGTAACTGTGATGTATTTCAGGTTGTGGCTCCGGAACAATAGTTAATCCTGGTCTGGAGGTCAGGTCTAGTGGAATGGTACAATGCCACACTATGTATTCTTCTGCTGGACCTGACCTCTGGATTCGCCATTGCTTGGACACCTCATATTCTTCCCTCATTTGAGAAAGATGTATGTCATAAAAATTATTTTTGCATGCTTAAATTCCAATTTCAAAGAACAATTTAAACCAATGTGTGCAGACATTCTCTAGCATATGTGCAATAAAATATGTCACAATTTGGGGCTAAATTTAACACATCAATTAAATAAAGTATTGGTACCATATTGAAAATACCAATTAAATAATGTATTAAATTGAAATATGTAACAGTTACAACAGGCAGCCGGTGTAGGGCTAACAGCCTTACCACCTTCATGTGCTGATTGTCTAGAAATTCTAGAAGCCTCAACCTCCTGTCCAGACCTGTTATGGGGTAACTAAAATAATGATTACACTACATGTTCATAGCTCTCATGTCACCTTCAAAGGAATATTTCAGTGTTTGCATTGGTCACTAAAGTATACATTTATGCAAATTTAATTTAATTTAATTTAATATATGATTTACACCAGTGGCATACCCAGGAATTTTGTTCAGGGGGGTTCAACAAATTCAGTTGAGGAAAGAAGACAGACAGAACGGACATCTGGGGACAGTAGCCCCCTAGTCAGGGGTTCTGGAGGCAGCTGTAATTTGGTACAAGAAATTTCATTTCATATAGTAAAATTTTCTTAATTTTTTGGTACTTTAAGACTGTTTATGATGACAACCAGCGTATTTGTCATTGCTAATGTAAAAAAATTGCGAACCAGCTGTAGTTTTAGAATTTTACTGCCTTTTTTCCGAACATCTTGAGGTGTTGGCGTCCTAAATTCAGCAATTTTTAACAGTTTTCACAATCGGGTTGAGTTTGACACGATTTTGGAGAGCTTTCGGAATTTCGGGGGGGGGGGGTTTGAACACCCCAACCCCTCCCTCCCTCGGTACGCCACTGATTTACACCACAGAGAGTGGCCTTGAAGATCATAAAGAGCTCAAAAAATGTCAGACAGCCATTAAGTATGTTGCATGCCACATGTTTAATATGTCAGATAATGTACTGAAAGAGAATGCTATGAATTCAGACAGTAGAGTTAAAGTACTCAATTTATAAAACCCAAACCTCACTAAATGCAATAATGCTGTTTCTATTGTTTTCGTATTTTTTCATACATATAATAAGTATGCAGATATCCTTTCTGTACAAACAAAGAAACATGCAACAGACCTCACCCTCATACCATGAAGACATATTCTTCATACTGGATATAATTTTAAATCATACGCTTTTATTAGGCAGATATTGTAAAATCATGCCACACTGTCATATTGTGTTCCAATGCCTAACATGCAATCAAAATTTAAAATCCCTATAATAAACAAGCCTCTCTGGTCTGCATGTCAACCAGAAAGTTAGGTAAAAATGCTACATGAATGCAGAACAATATATGGGCTAGTCATGAATTTGGTGTAAACATACATTAAACTATGTATATTCAAAATATGTCTGCTGAGAGATAATATATGAATGAAACAGTGGGTACAATGGAAAAACAACACTGAATTGGGGCACACTATTCAAAAGAATAATGGCACAATAAACTGCCTCCATTGTGAAGACATTAGTACAATATACTTCCTTCAGTTTATCCAGATCCACAACATTTAACACTCATGTTTTCTATTGCCATGCACACAGAATTTTTTATGTTTTTCACAACACAGATTGGTCAACCACCTGATACATCTGTTCATGCCTTACTTGGGGGGGGGGATACTGGTCTATTATATATATATATGTATTCTACTTGTTACAGACATGAGGATGAGTTTAATTTTGGAGTGTCAGGTATTATTTCCAAACACAAACAAAGAAAAAATACAGAAAATAAGAAATGTCTTAAATCAGCTGGCATACATACCAGGAATTATAAAATCTTTTGGGGCGACAATCACATCAATTTGGAGAAAATGTTCAATATTCAGGGACCATCTCTGCTCCATCATCACAAAATAAAATAATTCCTTAATATTCCTTGATGACAGAAGTAGTGACAGCCTTCGAACATTGCAACCAGACTCTAAACTGACGCATCTATCTGCACAAGAACATTTTATCACTTTTAGAAGCTTCAGTTCTTCTGGGATGTGACGCTGTGTTTTTTTATGTTTAGTTCCCTGCACATCCAAGATGCTGTCACTTCAAAGGAGAAGTAAATCTTCAGCTACGCTGCTGTGAGAACCTCATATCTTGCATTATAACTCTTAGTTGGTACAAAAACTTCAAATCTTATACACACAAGGAAATTACACAAAGTACTGTGAGTGTGTTTTAAATAAATACCGGAGCCTCAAAGCTTTAATCACTTTCTGAATGTGTCAATCAAATGAAATGAAACATTTCAGTTATAAATCTCAGTGATTCATATTATTTCTTACTTCATTAAAATAGGAATATGCAATGCTAAAAATAAGTACCAACAATAAAAGTGCTACTTCAGAAATGTCAGATATAACCACATCATAGTGTTCCTGCCAACTTGTGTCTTGTTGTTGTCGGAAATTCATAATGAAGCCATTAATTTAGTAGATGTTAATGATTTGATTTGCTGGAAAGGGAACGCATTAGCCTTAGAAGCAACACACTTTACGTTTTGTTTACTAACCATACACACACACACACACACTGTGTGAATGTAGAAGTTTTAATCTGAATGTGATCTTCCCTGTTGTGTTTACAACAAAATAAAAATTCAGGTTGTCTCCATCAAAACACAACTTTACTATTTCTCAAATTAGCTTCTTGTTTCAGCTACTGTTAGTAGTTGTTACCAGGCTGATCCCAAGAATATAAGAAGAAAGAAATAATAGAGTTGCTATATTGGTCAGAGATTTTGCACCTTATAAATGTAGTATATAATGTATATAAGGTACATGGGATATTATGGATTCTGACAGTCTTTAATGTGCCGAACAACAAGATGTGCTCAAAAAGTCAATAATTACTTGTGGAAGAAAATTATATAAAGACATAAAACATAAGAAATACATGCCCAAGACAGTAACCTTAACTAGAAATCTTCAAACCTGTTAAACACACATGAATCTGCTTATAAACTATTCATATGTTTCACATACAGCAAAGAGTATAATTAAATGAATTGTTTCTTCTTGAGCAAAATTAATCTATATATAAATATATCACCTCTGCAAAATACAGCTGATAACAGGAAATATATACTAGTTATTTTCATAATTTTTGCCTACTCCAATTTCTTATTTTAATTAAAATATTTTACAATTCCACCAATAGTGTAATTAACACACAGTTAAAATCATTCAAAGTGCATGAAGGTTTACAATTATACATTCAAAACCCCCATTAATTAGTTCTTCCTAATATATGCACCCTGTATGCTGTATACTTTATATAACACGTGTAAGGTCCAAGATCTCTGACCAATATTGTAGCTGTATTATTTATTTTTATATTCTTGGGATTGGATTGATGATGGCTACTAACAGTTGCTGAAACATGTAGATGACTCACTAAATAGAGCAGTTGAGTTTTGACTCTGAAATCCTGCAGTTTTATATTACATTTTGATATCCAGAAACATAAAGAAAGATTCTGTAACAGATCTGATGTAGTTTGATTCCTAGACATACTTGCCTAAGATGTGATGAAAAATTGGATAATGTGGTATTCATCCTTGTTTATGAAGACAGGAATTTAATTAGACCTCTTTATTGGAATGCACTTCTCTTTGACTTAACTAATATTTGATTCATTAGGAAGTATTACATTATGGATTTGGTTTCAGAATTTAGTTGAAGGTGGAGCTACGAATGGACAGACATTTAAGTGACACACCACAAATAGTCAACAGAATTAAAATGGGCCGTGGCAGTCAATGTCAAAGACATGACTGAAGTGATGAACCAACCAGGAAGATTGATTTCAATTCAAAATTGGAGCAAAACTCAAAATACACTTCCAAATTTGTGATTTATGGGGTGTACATAACTCACTTGCCATCCATATTCATGGCAGTTCACATGGTCTCCAAATTACAAGTCCAAATTACCTTTAACAATTTAGGAGTCAAGTAATAATGGCTGTTTTGAAATTTATGTAATATCAACTTCATTTTTGATCAACTTCATGGTGCCACTAAATTTCAAATGAATTTCAATTGAGTTATCCCCAGAAACTAGAAACTGTTAAACCATAAATTGAAGAGGCCATTATATACATTCACTGTGATACTGGGCTATATTTAATGTCAGAACTCTACAAATATATTGATATTTAAATGTTACACATTTTGATTCTGATGTACTTGAGAACTCCACACGACATTTAAGAGTGTCAATGATTCATGTTACAGACACACTGTGTTTAGGTTTTTGAGGCTGTCTGAGCCATAAATTCTTTCTCATACTCTATATGTGCCACCTACACTATATCAAAATGGTCTTAAAGTTTTATTTCAGTACTATAAGAAGTTAATCTGTGACCTTCACAACTGATGTTGCAATAATATTTTGCAAGTCATGTATTAGAATTACTTATTTTTCAACACATTAATGGCAATTTGTAATAAACTACCGGTAATACACTAATAACGCATATAGTTGCACATTTTGTACTGTTTACTCAATGCTTTTGTTTCCAACAATTATATGTTCCCACAAATCAATATAATTTATTATTTATATCCTAGCTCCTCAACAATGTGTCAGTATTATAAATTTACTTCTTGTGTGTCTGTGTGTGTTATGTACTAAAAATGCTTATATATTTTCAGTTACATAATGTGTGCAGTATGGTGCAGGGGAAATGGAATAGCAATGCCTATATAGTGACTGGACAGACAGTCTATGTTTTGTTTTCCCTAAACCATTCTCCTCACCAAAAAGATTCAAGATTTTCTCTGGAACCCACCAGCCTCCTACTGAACGGTTACCAGGAACTCTTTCCCCATAGTTAAAGCGGCCGCAACATGAAGCTGATCAGTCACCTCCATCTATTACCGAGGTTAAAAAGAAGTGTAGCTGTACTTCTGTTCCCACTGTATGCTTTCATGGATTGCAAATGGAGAATGTTGTTCAACCATTGATACAGTTCCATGTAGATGGTCTTAGATCTTGATTCTTATACCTGGGCAAAAGTTACAAGACAGAGCCATGGAATTACTTCATCTTGTTATACACATGGTACTTATTACTAATCATAGATAACATCCACACTTAATTCCACACTTTTAAGAGACATAGTTTAGATTCCATGTCAGACTCAGAATCAAAATTCTGAAAAATAAGCAGGGGCATTAGTCTGTGGCATACAAAAAAGAAAATCCTTGAAACCCTGGAACAATTAAGGCAACCAAACAGGAAAACAAATCTTACAGTGTTAATGGCTTAAAAGGTCCTCTCCTTATAAGAACTAACAGTGACTGCGATTTTTGTTCAGTTGCTGACTTAAGCTGAGAAGTTCATTTTGTTGAGTTCCACATACAACTGCAAATTCTAGTTATCAGAGACTTCACAGAGCCTGATGACAGTGGGAAAACTAAGACAGTATGTTTATGCATCAGTTCCAACGCCCTAAAATAACATCAGGTTCAATTTAGTCAACCATCAGACCAAACCAAAAATTAAAATGAGGTATGGATCAAATAGCTGTGTACACAGCATCAACTAGGCTATGCAAGACAAATGTTTCCAAAAACTCCCTTCTGCATAATCTCCTATGACACCGGACATACACGCACAACATACAAATCTTCCATGAATAATAAGTGACTGTTTAAATAGTTTAACATTTTAAATATACTAATCCATGTTTAACTATTATAAAACAGAATCTTACAATGCAACAAATAATGGTTTAATTGTAAAACTGAAATCCCATTTATTAATGCCATTTGATGTAATAGCATACAATACCTTAATGAATTTTACATTAAAGGCCTGAAGATGACCAAATTAGGTTGAAACATGTTTCCATAATAAACTATATCATAACATTTGTTGTGTGTGACAATATTAGGGCCTTCTTTGTTTCAGTTTATTAATTTGTGTTTTACTGTAAGTGCACAGAAATGTCTCTTCATTAACTCCAAGGTTAAGTTACATTTAAAATCAGTGTATATGTCAAACTTAAGTAATAATTTCTTTTTGACACACTGTCTGATAGACATTGCTTGTGTAATGGCATAAGAAAGAATTTATGAATCATTTAATAGCAGTAAATGTATGTACAGACAGAATAATTTACCTATAAAATGTGAACACTAAAATGGACTGGGTTATCCCCAGAAGAATCCTTCTGATTTACATGCAGGAGGTATTTGGTTCCAGTCTCAGCTGTGACACAGACTGTCCTGAGTGACGTTTACGTGGCCTTTCTCAGTCCTAGAGGCAAATTATTCCATCACTGCTGCTTTCCACATTCCTTCCAATGAATTATTCAGACCCAACCAATTATTTGACACTGCATAATCTGCTACTGATATCCGTGAATAAACTAAAAAGAAATTAAGCAAATATGTGTTTATGGCATTCCTTTAGATAATATACTGTGAGGCGACATTTCATAATTTTATCACTCTTGTATGCTATGTTGGTGAATTACCTTAAATACTGTGGAAAATGACATCAAATGAACATATTGTACTGTCTTCCAAACATGCATCAAGCTAGAGTACAAACAGTATTATCTAAATTCTTTAATCAGTGAAGTTTGAAAAACAACAAAATTACAGAATTAAACTGAAAGAAGCATGCCAACTTCTGAGAAACAGCAGCACAAATGTATGATATTTAATAATTGTGGCCATGTAAAACCAAAAACTTAATGCAGCCCAAAATGTTATACAGAAACATTCAAAACAGCAGTAAGTCGAAATGTCCTGTGCTGCATCCCCAAACTCCACATACCTTCAATTGTGTATTAAGCTCACAGAGAGTAATTTCTTCTTTTGCTCTTCACACCACTTCAAGAACTTCTGGATAAAAGGAGGAAATCAGTGATTTAAAAGAATATATGTATATAAGAGTAACACAGGCGTAGATGAGGCCTCTTTGGATGAGAGTCACCGGGGGTGGGGGCATAAGTCAGAGGATCCCCCAAATAAATTGAATACAAAAATTTGTTGTAGATTTCTTGAACTGGATGCAATTTTACTGACAGGAAGATTGCATTCTGGATCACTGTTACAAGATACTGGAATAACTTTGCAATAATTACAGCGGGGCCCAAAACCAGTTATATATGCCACTGCACAGTAACATGAAAATATTAAATGATGACTGCAGATGTAAAATTTTCCTCTCTTCAGACTTGATCTTCTTCCTCTTAAGCTGTAATTTCATCTTCTCTTTTATCTCTGAGGAAATATGCAGCAGCTGGTCAACAGTTTGCACAGATTAAATGCACCTTATTCATGAAACACTGAGTAAGCTAAATTTAAATTTTTTTCAGAGGAACAAAGTATTTGGGCTATTCTACATTTCAGCACTCCTGTATTTATATTCCATAACACAAAATGGTGGTAAATATAAACAACAAAGGAAAATAATGAAGCTATCAGGTTTTTACAAAAAAAATCGACATACCCTCTTGTCTGAAAGACAATACACTAAATTCTTTTTATATTTGTTATGGGATGAGAGACATTAAGCAAAAGAAGAGTCTCATGTATGGTAACTTACCATTGCGTGGGAGATCATAAATATATGAAACAATTGTGTGTCTGGTAAAACGTGTACTGTGCAGAAGTCACAAGACGTGTCACGGTGTGTAAGCATAAAACCAGAAGATGTGTACATAAAGTATTCATCAAACATAAACAGAGATGTTTGGAAAGAATCAAAATGACCTCAAGCACCACTACAAAATTCAATGTATACCCAAGGAAAAAACTGCCATTAGCTGCCCACATGTAATATTCTTGCTAATGGTACATTAATCTGGTTTCACAGCATTGGATACTGTAAATTCTCTTTCAACAAGGCATATAAGAGCTTGAGGCATTCTTTGGAAAAGAAGTGTTCTTTCCAGTCTGTTTCTGTCTGATTGACAATTATAGTGATAGAATGTTTGTAACTCCACATTCGCCTGAAATTTTGTTCCTTTGTGAATTCAACAGTGGGCCTAACAGAAACTGTGATTCACTGTAACTGTAAATAAACCTTCATGTCCCATGTGTCCTACTTGAGATTACATAGTAACCTTTTATGAGTCCAACACTATGTATTGGGTTTATTTGTCATTTCCAAAACTTGGAAATAAGCATCAGGCATAACAATAATGTAACACATGTTCTTATGACACAACGGAAATTATGTAACATGTCATTTTCATCTCATAACAGATAAATATCTCTCAAATTCCGATTTCACTTACAGTGAGTCAACTGCTGTCTTTCACCGGTTATTCTCTTTTGAGCATCTTTCTTCTCCAGTGAGCAAATGGGAAAAATCTGTCTTACTTTTCATACATTTTAATGAATGGTCCATCACTATCAGTGTAGTGTATATTATTGTGACCAACAATAGTTTGAATAATTATCATTGTAACAATAATTGTAATAGTCACTATTTGCTGAAGCAGCAGGGCCGGGGGCGTAGCATTATTGGCTTTTCTCTTTCAACCCTAAGAGATGTTCGCTCGCCATAAGGGATGATGATGTTGGCTGGTGAGCATAGTTCCTGATCTGATGGAGGGAGATCAGCTGGTTCGGGAAACTATTTGAAGAACTTGACTTGGGCATGTCCATTGAACTCCCACCTATCCCCGATATTTGCCCCGCGGATGACGTCACAACTTTAGATGTTGGGAACGAAATCGCATCATAGGGGATGTATGCTGGTCGTGATGCAGACGTTGCCATGCCCAGCTGGTGGTGATTCAGATGGTTCAGATGGTGATGCGCGGGTGCCAATCCTCCCATGGATTGTATTGGAGTGAACGCGGATGTTGAAGATGGCGTCGTAGATGTTTTTATCGTCGAAGAGTTGATTAAGTTTGCTGTAGCAGCGACTATGCTAGAGGAATCTGCGTACACTGATGATGGTGATGAAGACACGATCACTTGTGATGTGGGTGTTGGGGGTGGTGCAGGAGGCGCTGAAGAATGTTGCTGATGTAATGCACTTTGTTGACTCCTGATGACAACAAGGTCTTCACCGCTATCACCTCCTCCTCCCCCGCTACCGCTACTGTTGGTGCCTCCATTCATTTGCCTGTTATGATGGTCCAGCAGATTCCGATGGTGCTGTGATGGTGCTAGATGGTGCTCTCCCAGGTTAGCGCCATTCCCAGATTGCAGGCACGCTTCATGTTGTTGGTTCATGGCCTCCACCAAAGAATTTGCAGTGTCTGGTGACACCTTAGGCCAATAGGGGTGGGGATCTGTCGCAGGATTGCCAGTGGGATTCCCCGATGAGTTGCCAGGGCCTAGAGATGCCATGTTGCGGTTGTTGAGGCCGATTCCTGTGATTGGCGGTCTCTTGTCCGTCCTTTCCGCATGCTTCTGCATGTGTTTGGTGAGATAGGTTTCCTGTGTGTAAGACTTACCACAGTACTGACAAATATGAGTCTTGAGATGCTTGGACTCTTTATGCTTCGGAATGTGCTCCAGGAGGGACGGCTCATCCGAAAAACACTTGTAGCAGGAGTTGCATTTAAACGGTTTGTCTGTCTGGTGACACCTGGAATGGCTCTGCAGGTTGCTGAGCTGCGAGAACGCCTTGTTACAGCCTGGATGCCGACACTTGTACGGCTTGTCCCCTGTATGCGTGCGAATGTGCTGCTGTAGATGGGAGAGCTGTGTAAACTTACGCTGGCAAATCTCACATCTGTAGGGCTTGATACCCAAGTGTATACGTGTATGCTGTGACAAGTACGAACTGTTCGCGAATGCTTTGCTGCACTGCGAACATTTGTACGGCTTTGCCTCTCGCATATGCAATTGTGTGTGCAACTGCAGGTCTGCTTTTGAGCCGAAGATCTGTAAAGACACGAAGAATACAAGTACTTTTAGTTTATTATATTCAAGGAGAACACAAATTGATGTAGGCAATAATGTAATGTGCACATAAGTCGTAAAAAAAAACCTACGGTCTTAACTCTTTCCATGCTAGAATTTTCAGAAGAAATGCACACGTTGTTTTACATTTTGATTTAATCTTGCTAGTTCAGTATGAGGGCACAAAAATCGTTCAGTCTTACAGTGGCCTACCCAGGAATTTTGTGGGGGGGGGGGGGGTTTCAACAAATTCAATTGAGGACAGACAGAACGGGGATCTGGGGGCGGTAGCCACCTAGTCGGGGGTTCTGGAGGTAGCTGTAATTTGGTACAAGAAATTTCATTTCATATAGTAAAAGTTTCTTAATTTTTGGTACTTTAAGACTATTTACGATGACAACCAATTTGTCAGTGCT
>Ga0123352_10007625_pt1 | contig 16726 bp, 9 predicted proteins | sample TergutLab28metaG_FD_89700 | JGI IMG/M metagenome (GOLD analysis project Ga0123352, IMG submission 89700) | Labiotermes labralis P1 segment gut microbial communities from Petit-Saut dam, French Guiana - Lab288 P1 | ecosystem: Host-associated > Arthropoda: Insects > Digestive system > Gut ... | reverse complement strand
TTGAAGTGCTGGGAGTGAGAAGATGGAGAGAGTTGGTGGCAGATAGGAAAAAATGGAAGGACATTGTTCGACAGGCCAAAGCCCACAGTGGGCTGTAGTGCCAATGGAAGAAGAAGAAGTAGAGGAAGAAGAAGAAGAAAAAGAAGAAGAGGAAGAAGAAAGTGGTTTTTAGTATTGTATTTCATAAACTGAAATTTAAAAATCACAACTACTGTTTTATTATAACTGTTCCTTTATTGCATCTCTTGTTGCTATGCATGCAGTCCAAACTATTTCAACTAGAAACCTCCAAAGTATTTTTTATCATACATTACAATTGATATATCATTATAATTCAAGCCCAGAGAAAATGTGCTTTTATGCATTAAAACAGTACTGTCCGTTTCCATTATAATTACGGTAGATGCGGTTTCAGTACATTTGAATAAGGCAAATACTGAAAGTGTTACTGTAATATTTACATTGCTTATACTGCACATAAAAAAATGTTATTATTGTGTTTTGAAAATTTAACTTCTTGAGCATGTTGTTTTTTAAAACTTTATATTAACTGTTGTAATACTTTATGTAGTTATTCAAAGTTGTCTGAAATTCTGTTTGTGCACTACATAAGCAACTATCTGCCTTCATGCTCAGTTGAACTAAGATATGAATTCTGTGACATTAACCACATTTTGTAGTAAGCTAATTTAGGCACAGGTTTATTATTCTGAAAAAAATCATGCATTTTACATAAGAGATTTATAAATTAATGCAATGCAGTCATATATAGTTTTTGTTCCTTGTAGAATATCCTGATGTAAATGACATTCAGTTCTTTGGGTCGATCCACATTAATTTCCAAATTACTGAGTGTGAAATATGCTAACTTAAAAGTATAGCAATAAGCACGCATAAAAAAATGAAATGTCTTTGTGTTTTACAGAATTCTTTGCTATCTCTTTATTAAAGTACAAATATATTTGTAAGATTTGAAATTCTCATGGTGATAATTATGAAGAAAAATGTCCTCTGGAATCTGAAAACAGACTACATAGTATTTTCTGAGGTATGATGCCAGACAATCGAGTTTCATCTGGGATGTGATGCCTCGCTACACAGTATCATGTGGCATGTGATGTCAGATTATGCAGTAGCACATTGCAGAAGACAGATTTCTCCACAAATATACTTACACGTGTAACGTGTTGTTATTTGTTGAAGAACGGTTTATTAACTGGTTTGCATAATATTTACCTGAATATAAGACAATACCCATTCAAAAACTGGAATTGAAAACAGAAAATATTTCAATTTAAGTGTTGTAACATTTTCTTGGAAGTCATTGCTAAATATAATTCTGAAATAAAACACATTGAACTGCAATTTATTCATTAGTACTTAAAAATATAATCAGAATTACAAGTTTATGTGCACTTTTTTACCACCAGAAAATATTACAAACATATTAGAGTCCAATCATTTCTTGAAACCTTTCTGTCTACATATGAATGGAAGGAAGGCACAGGTGTTGCAAAGGCAAAACTCTGTGAGCGCCAATACCAAACAGCAGAAGAGGTAGCACATACATGCTGGAAAACATACATTTTTAGGCTAATTTATCTGACATTGGTATGACGCAATGTTCAAGGCTATGAACTCGAAGAGTGACCAACTTCTTAGTTGTCAGTATACAGACCACAATATTTTGGAAATGGGTTCCAATTAACATCTTCAGGTGGAAAGGATATAATGATAACCCTACTCAAATGGGTTCAGAGGTAGAGCTGCTCTGATATCTCAGTGGCTCAAAACAGTATGTAAATGAGGGACAAACCCCATATAAATAGCACTATATTTTAATGTTTAATAATTACCCTGGCACACACAAACTTGAAACTCATCACTTTTGTTTTGCTATGCATAATTTTGTTTTAATGTAGAGTACATATGAGAGCCAATGTCACTATTATCACACTGTTCAACCCTTCATATTCCAGCTCTTCCATGTGCGGCCATTAGCGCCCTGACTCTCGCACCACCTGAGAATCAGGAAAATTTTTTGTTTAGCTAAAATTCAAAACCTCCATTAAGTAACAAACTAGTACTGATTATGCAGTGTGGCCAAACATTTTTAATATATTTGTTCTTAGGACTGCTGGCGTCAGTTACGGACGGTTCATGACCATGCGTTGTAAGTTAATCTGTCAACATTTATTCAGAACAGTTGGTGACAGGTAAGAGGGGAGAGATTTAAACAGAGAAACGGTTAGGAGCTGATAACGGACGCTAGCAGTCCTGTAAGGAATTAGTCGCGTACGAGAGGTGGTGTAGGTGGGAGTACAAGTGACTGTGTTATATTAATAAAATATTATTCATTTGTTTAACTTGATACAGCACGACTTTTTTTCATTTTATCAACCATAAATTGAGTAAATAAAACAACAAGTAAAAAGAAATAATTAAAACTTTATATGATTCGGTGAGCCACACCCGTTTCCCGAAAGAGGATCACCTACCAGACTGTGCATGTCGGGACAACAAAGTAACAAAGTGTGATCGTGTAGAACAGTGTCCTAATTTTATATGACTAATATCATTTGTCGGATAAAGTGCAGTACTTATACATGGTATTACATAAAGCAAATGATTGTGACAGCAAGAACCTAAAATTCTATACCATTCCTAACAATCGTCATGGCCACAAAGTATGGTAAAGAAGTTCCCACTGTGCACATCTTAAAGCAATATAGGAAAGCGGAGGTATAGTTCCACACGTTCTTAACTTTGGTACAGATCAACGTGCATGATAAACTGTTATAGTCACAGAAATCATTTCATTGTACACAATTGTTACAAGACACCTACATCTCTTAGATGTTAAATTACGTTCAAGAGGACTTGTCTTGTATTCAGGTAAGTACAGTTATATAATTTTATGCTGAAAGGACAGTCACATGTGACATCAGGCCAGCTCAGTTTATATGAGTTGATTGCGGATGACAATTATGTTACTGTTTCATGACTTAAGATTTTATTTTTTGTGTAAGAAGACTGGAGAGAGTCTTAGAAGAAAATGTGGTGATCTTTGCTGCAATACAATTTTTTATACCTATGAGTTCCATAATAATTTGAGATCTAACTTTCAGTTGTAAAGTGTGATTTCTTCTTACACATTCGTGCAGCAACCAAGTCATCATGAGAAAAACAATCATACACGTATTTCCAAATCAACAAGATAATTCACAATAAGGTGTTATGTCAATAAATTATGATCCCCAGAAATAAATAAAAGATATAGAAGATTAAGAATTTTTTTTTAGCAGAAGGCAATGAAATACTTCGATGGTCCTTATATTTTACATACACTGTTTCACTGTAAAACATATATAAGTCGTTGGTTTTAATTTCATTCCTGTAAACACAGTATCTGATTTCAGTTTCATCTTAACTATTTGTATTTCGATTGTTAAAGTTTACCCTGCATAATTTCATGAAATAACTTCAGATAACTCATTTCTAATACACATGGGGTTTAATTAATCCATGGTACATTTTACAGTTTTGAAGAAGTTAATTCAACCCCGATATGTGACATTTAAAATACAAGCAGGGATTATTTTGTCAGAAAATACATAAATGGATACAAATATATATGTATAAATAACTATACCCAAAGTTTCAAGTTGTACCTGCTTCTTTTATGTGTTAAATATTTATATAATTTACAATAACAAATTCCCCCCTCCATATCAATTATGAAACATAAACTTTCCAGAAAAAAGTTCCCATATACAGTATTATAATAATTATGTATCTTATTCACAATAAAATTATTAATATACTCTACTTAAATATTATATATATAAATATTTCTCGTGAGTGTACATAATATATTGTGCTATTTACAGCCTTTATAATAACATTTCATGTTATGTAAAACATATTTTTTAATAAAGATGGTAGTGAAATTCAACAGCCATGTCTTTGAAACAAGTGTTGTGCATTTTTGCAAGAGTGAAACTGCAGAGGTACACTAAATATACAGATGTCATTTATACAGAAAAAAAAAAGAGAGAGTTTTGAACCTACTTACAAAACTAAATAGGAATGATTTACATTGTCATTTTAAGATCCACCTGAAGTGTCCTAATTATAAAGGCTATTGGGTTGTGGATTTGACTCAGTTAAGTACTACATATGAAAACTGTGAAGACCAGAAGGAGGGATACCACCTCAGAACATGTTTTGAACATGGGGATGAAACTTCATTCAGAAATCCAAAGAATAAACTCCTGTTGACTTACAACAAACAGTTCCTTTTCATTTATATAATCTCTACAAACATGCTAGCAGGAACTACAAGCTAATAATTACAAAACTTACTGATCTCTTTCCCTGAATAATTTACTAAACATAACCTCAAAATTATTATCTACACCATGTTTATAATTCTTAACCTATGAGAAATATTTCATACAAAACTGTTATACATGTTTACAGTCTACTGCCATAAAAAAATTCATATTACTACCTCTGATGATTGGTTTCTACAATAAAACTCAAAGTAAGTACAATGTTTTACATTCTGATGTTAAATGAAGAAGCTGTATTATTGGAATGCACTAACAGTGAAAAATACTTCAGTTGTAGCAAATATAATTTAGAATCTCAGTGTAAGGAGAAAACATGGCCAGGCTTCAGGGGTGAAACTCAAATTTCCAGAAAGTGAGCAAGTTGGATCAAGTACTGATGACTCTGATTTGCATTTGGGAGGCACTCATTTCAAATATCAGCTAGGAAACTGACTATCCCAAGTGTGGTTGTTTGTGGTTTACCTGGCAACTTTCAGTTATGACAAGACTGCTTCTTTCCACATCCTTTCCAATTCAAAATTATCATCCATTAACTCATGGCTATAGTTTGAATTAATGTCACTGAATAACTTAGACATATGGAGACTGCAGTCCACAACTAGAGAGGTGGCATCCCTGACTGGAAGATTTTTGTACATTAATTATTAAAACAGGAATAATTTGATTATGATTAAATGACAACTAAGTACTGTATTTAAAAGTGATTTAACTTAATGGTACACATTTTCATACATCTGAAAAGATTTAAGAGTCCAACAGTGCAAATGTTCAAACAAAGAACAGATTATATATTCAGTTACACACATTCAGTAATATAACAACTTCTCTGTATCAGTCCAAAACTGATAGTTTATATGATCAAATTTGCATTTACAATAAAAAAAATACTTTCACCATAAATTCATTGATTCTTTTGTCACAGCATCTCACAGCATTGCAATATACTTTTACTATTAAATTGATAGTCAGAGACTGAGATCAACAACTAACATATTTAAAATATCTTTTAGTTAACATACAACTTTTCTTATAATGAAAATATCGACAACATCTGACTCACAAAATCCACACATATTTACATAAACATTCACTCAAATACACTCTCATGCATATGAACATATATTTGTCATTACTTCTCTTAATTTCAATGTGCAATAAACGCATTTTAGTGCCTCAATGAGAAATATATAGTATTAAGACTATGATAATATATTTATATCTATGTTAAGTTATGAGCCTTTACTGTTCTATGTATTTAGTGATTCAAAGTTATTTAAGTTGGAAGCAACTTGGATGTATGCATCATTTGAGATTGTGTCACAAGTATTCATCTAAGTTAACAGCCCTTTAAAAAGTGTATTCAAATTGTTTTAAACATATTGTGTGGTGTAAATGACCTTCAGACATCTTGTACCTTGTCATTTGGTTTTTTATGTATGTAAGTTAACTCTCGTCCAACCAAATTTACCTCGGTTAGCTAGTATCATAAGATTTCTGATCATTTAAGTTCCCATCAAGAAGAATGATGCTGAAGATATATGGCTACAAAAACACGACAATTATACAGGATTTACTGCATCTGATGGTAGAGTTTTGGTCTCAATATTCAGCCATCTTAAGCACCCCCCACATACATACAAGCACACACAGTGTGTTTTTCTTCTTTGAAGAAATCTGGTAGTACTCAAGAAAAATTGCCAATTTTAAACCTGTATGGCTTACATTCTTCCTTAACCTTTTAAAGCCCAGCAGTTAATGTATGTACCACCTGGGAAATCGTTAGCATAACAGTAATCCCAATTATGGTTTCAGGTGTCTGTTATAGAGCCCAGTGGTGTGGTAACACAGGAATGGGCACACAGATTGAGGGATGCTGACTTTCGCTTTCATGCAATTCTCCGCCCTCAGTTAGCTCTTTGGTTAGTTGGTTGGGTGGATACATACCACCTGCTCGAACCTTAAGAAACTCTGAATTTTACTGACAGAGTGTATTTATGCAGTCTGAGTAAGTCTCACAATAAGCAGTGATTATTTACCCATACAATATTAAATATTTGGTCTTCATAGTGGACACAGTGTTCTCTGTGAGGTAGGAACTAAAATTCTCTATGTAATTTAGATAAACATCGGTCTTCAAAAGGTGCTTGTACTGTGTACTGCTGTGTGCAACCATTAAAAATAACTCTGTGTGTGTGTGTGTGTGTGTCCTCTACCTAAATGTTGATACATTTTTTTAATTATGGGATTTTTCTTGTGGAAAGTATCTGGTGACTCACTCAATGTGTTAAGCAGACTGTATGTGTCTGTTGTTGCCACTACTTCAAAAATTAAATATTTATATACAACGTTAATGACAATTCGTGAAATGGGCTGAGATGTGAAATAAAACATCAACACTGTCAAACACTAAGTTCAGAAAATAACACACAATCATTTACATATTAACAAGACTAACAAATAACTGTAAATAAAAAAATTACGAAAAGATTTACACTCTCTGGACACTTTACACATGTGTTGTGATATAATTAATAACAACCATTGATTAATTTCTTTTTTTTCATTGCACACCACTTGAAGAGCACCAATCACACAGTCCAGTGCAACTATACAGCAAAATTCACTGAAAGTTAATTAAATATAATTTATTTACATACAGATGAAAGAAACACTGCATTTTATTATCTGATGGTTTAGTTGGTCTGGACAGTATTAATGATAATGGCATAAAGAATAAATTCTTCAGAAGCATTTGAAATAGTTAATGTTTAGCTGAAATTTATAATTTAGATTATAGGTGCACAAATCCCAGGTGCCAGGTCACACTGGCGAATAGTGTGTACTCTTGTGCCTAATATTTGTGGGTCCATACTGCACATCACCCTCCTGGAGCCTAGAATTTTGATTTTTTTATGTTTTCCATCCTGAAGTGTTGTAACATATAAATACAACACGTCATTCAATAACACAACACTTCATTTATATACAATAAAAACAGTATATAATATCAGGGCGACATGTTTCGACCTTTATTAGGTCATCTTCAGGCCCTCTGAGAAAACAGATCCAAGCACTGTCTATGTTTCAATGCATTGTGGGATCCCAAACGCTTACAAATTTTTGTTACAATACTTACTTTCCTATAACAAAAATTTGTAAGTATTTTGGATCCCACAATGCATTGAAATATAGATAGATCTTGGATCTGTTTTCCCTGAGGGCCTGAAGATGACCTAATAAAGGTCGAAACATGTTGCCCTGATAATATACTATTTTTATTGTATATGAATAAAGTGTTGTGTGTTATTGACTGACGTGTTGTACATAACTAGAATTCTGAGGTGGTTTCTAGATTTTCTTGAAAAATTTGTGCACTCCTGATGTAGATAGTTTGGGTAAATGATGCACATCTTTTGTGAAAGTAAGGATTCTATTTTATTAAGATAATGTGGCAATTTAAACTTTGTTTTATTAGTCACAAGCTCTTCTTGAACTTTCCATTTTAATGAGAAGCTGGTATGATCGAAAGCAAACAAAAGCTCTGTGCGTACATTTTAAACCCAATGAATAGATATGATATTCTTGAAAACCTTAACATTACAGGTCATGCATCAAATATGTCTCACTGCTAAAAAACTGGTACAATGGTGCAATGAGCTTCAGTGTTTAAGACAGACAATTTTGTTGTAATTGTGTGGGTCCATCACAGAAATCAACTCCCTTATGATAAAGATATGGTGTGATGCCATATGGTTTGGTGGACAGGTACATGCTAATTTTGTCAGAGGAACATCCACATATGTACAGTTCAGCAGTAACTCATCACAGAAAGCTATTTTGCATGGAAGCCATAAAGTTATTTCCCATTCTTGTTAAACTATGAAAGGTAAAAGGCAAAGTCGACCCTGTGCATGACTAAAAGGCATATGGAGGGAGAAGAGGATAGCTCCAATAATTTTTAACCTCAGCACTGGATGACGGTGAGTGGTCAGTTTCAGGCTTCAGGTGCTTGACATCTGGTAACCACTGAACAGGATGATGGGTGGGTCTGAGATGTAATCTGGATATGTGGGTAGTCAAACCCAGTATTATCCAGCCCATAGCCTGCTCACTATAGACAGTGAGATACCCTGGTTCCTTTTATAAAATTATACCTGTATAAAACATATATAATTTTCAAAGATGTTTAATAATGTATCACTTTTTGCCCTGTAATAATGACAGTTTTCCCCAGAAGGTCACCATGTTGGTATAATTTATGACAGCAAATTAAAACAATCAGGGTAGAAGTGTAAGCCACTTGGGAAAGAATGGTATGGATATAGTGTGAACAGAAGAAAAAAACTGGGATTGAACAAACATAATAATTGTTCCTCTAGAATGCTGGTACCTATCTACATATCCAACAACAAGTGTTGCATCAGAGTAGACACTATTTTAATATTTACTGGCCACAGGATGTCAGATCTCTCTTTTCCATGTTTAACAAAATAATCACAATCAGATCATGGCCCTTGTACACTTAAATTACCAACAGGCAGAAAAAAATGAGTCCTCCAGATTTTAATGTCACTCTCAGATTTCAGAAAAACCAATCACATCAAGGAATGTTGTTTTGTATCATACAACCATACTCACAGTTTTCACAGAACATTTGACAATTTCATGGCTACTAACTGTGACAAAAATTAATTATGAGCATTAGTCTAATATTCTTTAGACTTTCTCTGCCTGAATCATCAGAAAATAATAATTCCTGGAACAAGGTAGCAAAAAATGTCTATGAAAAATTGCAAGTCTACTCTGAATTGACTTGCTGATTGCCTGAGAATATTTTATTGTAAGTGTTCGTGTTTGGATATGATGCATTCAACAACTTATAGATCAATTTTGAGACACAGCCACAGCATATATGTATGGCATTTATTCTATCTCTGATCGAATGCACGTAACAGACATGGTGACGAAATTTTTTTTTTCAGGAATCTGATTCCAACACAACTATTTCATTGTGTCTGTTTAACGATGAGCTGCTTGACTTAAAACAGAAATTACCCTGCATGTTTATCTGGTACACAATGTCAAGTGTAAGTGACAAATACATGAAAGTTAATCAGAGAAATGTTTCATACTTAATATATATTTCTTCCAACCAAATGAACCAGACTTTGAGAAATATGGCAATTGTATGTAATATTCCTACAGTGGCTACTCCTCCGAAATTAATCTCAGCGGTTAAAGAAACCCACCAAAGAACATATATTTTTTTTGTGGCACTGCGGCCCAATGCGGGCCATGGCCTCCTCATTTACGAGGTTTCTAGGTCACACACATCACAGCATCACAGTCGGTACGACTCCTCTGGACGAGTGATCAGCTCGTCGCAGAGACCTCTACCTGACAACACACAACACTCACAACAGAAAAACATCCATACCCCTGGTGGGATTCGAACCCACGATCTCAGCAGGTGAGCGGCTGCAGACCTACGCCTTAGGCCGCATGGCTACTGGGATCGGCACAGAACAACATATTAAAAACTGAGAATTCATCCACCTTACTCACCAGATGCCAACATATGACCAAACATTTGATGTAAATTCTGCAATAACCACAACATCATGTTGTTTTACGACAAAATCCATCTGCTCTACAGTAATCTTCATACAGACTGTATAATCATGACCTGTCTCTGTTAACTTATCTCTATTTGGAGCCCTTTCTTACTACTAGTACACATTTTAGAACATCACGTAAATCTGATATGCAGAATTAGAATAACCTATCAGTTACCTCAGCCTATAAAAATATTTCACACGCAAGTCATGTTGTTATTTCCCACTTTCATAAAAGATAAATGATAACTAATGTCCAAACACCTGTCATTGTTTTTAATTCTTCACACTATAAACAATAATATCAGCGTTTCCAACAAGGCCACTATTTCGGTATAGTTCACGACCCAAAATTAACAAAAACCAAAATTCATATATATCCAATGACGTTTGTTTATATTTGTTGCATAAACACTCATCACTTAGGGCCTATAATACTGATACGTATAGTTAAATAAGATAAGTTCCTAATATAGTTCTGAGTAACTGCGCCTGTTCAGAATCTTAAGAGAGATTATAAATAGTGTGATCACAAATGTGTACATGACATGCAATCCCGCAACAGAATGAGACAAGTGTTAACTTCAGCCAGTGCTCTATTTATGCCCATGTGATTTTCATCCATTAACTGTAACAATGTTAATCAAGGTGGCGCAGTTGGTTGAGGCACTGTGCTACAAACCGGAAGGTCGCGGGTTCGATTCTCGATGGTGTCACTGAAAATTTTTCGTTGACATAATCCTTCCGGCCGCACTATGGCCCTGGGTTTGACTCAGCCTCTAACAGAAATGAGTTCCAGGAATATTTCCTGGGGGGTAAAGGCGGCTGGTGCAAAGGGCTGACAACGTTACTACCTTCATGTGCCAACTGTCTTGAAATCTGGAAGCCTCAACCTCCTGCAACCCAGAGGGCCTGTCCAGACCTGTACAGGGATTGCTTTACTTTGCTGTTAACTAAGTGGGAAATATAACAAATTCAACCCTTTGAAGACTGACATTCATCCCAATTATACATAACAGTTCAATTCGTACCTTGCAAATGACACAGTCTATGTCCATTATTGACAAATCAGTTACAGTTGTTTAGGTTAAAAATCACTCTGTTCAGAGAATCATACAACAAACATAAACACAAGGTGTGGATAAACACAGATTTTAAATATTCACAGCAGAGAATAGATACAGTTGAAGTTTACCACCAGGCTTTAAACAGTTAACATTATTAATGCCCAGTACAATGTCATACCTGTAGCTGAAGCTTGAATAGTCATTCCCCATTTTTGTCATTTTGACATACACTGCTATTTCGAGGAATGCATCCAAAACATAAATCTGTGATTACAAACCCTGTGTAACAAATATTATATCCAGTACATATAAGAGCTCTCAAAAGGCATTATGCATATTAGCATATCCACATGCTTGATATTTAAGTATGACAACACAACACTAGTTATACGTGACAGTAGTCTGTAAGTACTGACTGAGAATTATCATGAAGTGACTGATAAAGATTATACAAATGCAGTCAGTTTCACCATTCAGGATAGTTATGTCACACACATTATTCTTTATAATCATCATATGATGCTTCTCAAGTCAAGGAATAACACAGTCAACAGCCGGGATAACAATAACAGGGTTGCAGTGGTGCCAATGTAACCTAATTCACATTTAAAAAACTATCAGAGTATCTGATGTTTATTGGACCATGCATCATTGTGGTAACTGAAGAATGAAAAACCAACTAGATGCCACTTGATATTTTATTGTACTTCTTATAGGCTCAACATGTATTGGGCATTACTATGCCTATCATCAGGAGCTCGCAACTATGTTGTTGATTACCACATTAGTTGTTTTGTTCTTGGTTTGCTGTGTGTTGGAAGTTAGGTGCGGTTAGGCTGGAGTGGTGTCTGGGTTGCAGGGTAAAGCACAAGTTGCTGTTGTTGTTGTGCTTTAGCCTGCAACCCGGACACTACTCCGGCCTAACAGCACCTAACCTCGAACATACAGCAAACCAAGAAAGAAACGACCAATGTGGTAATCAACATTATAGTCGCAAGCTCCTGATGATGGGCATAGTAGTGCCCGAAACATGTTGAGCCTATAAGAAGTACAATAAAAAAAATAATTGGCATCTAGTTGATTTTTTATTCTTCAGTTACCATCAGAGTACTTGTGGGGTTTGAGGTTCTCACAACAATGTTGAAGATTCACACACCTGTTAGCCAGTGACAGAGCATCATATCCCAGAAGAACTAAATCCTCATTACCATAATTTTTCCCAAATGCCACTAGGCCACTAAGTGACACAGTAAGTTTGTGTGGCAATCATATTCTATATCTAGTTCATATATGAGCTGGGTTATTCACTTTTTTTATTTCAGAATCTATGCAGTACTGAAAAGATCTTAGACAAAAAGGATATGTGGAAAAATATGGCTTTGTATAGGGACTAATGGTATGCTGTTGTGAACATGGTCATGAAACTTCAAGTTCTATAAATACAGGGAAATTTCACGACTAAATGAGGAATGATTAATGTCTGGAATGGACTCTGCTAAATATAACCTTGGTTTCACTATATATAATGGAAGTTATGTTATATAAGAAAACATCACCAGTTTGTAGATCTAAATTCGAATATCCATGCTCATAATACACGAAGAAAGATGGATATCCACATCCAATCACACAATACTGATTTATATAAGAGAAGTGTTATAAATATGGGGACTAAATTATATAACAAACTTCCTGGGTACATAAAAGAAATAGTTATAAGACCTTTAAGAAGGAACTGAAATCACTCCTTTTTCTGCATTCTTTTTACTCAGTGGAAGAATTTGTAGCTTTGTAACTTCATTAGTTCTGTATCTAATTTAAACTTTATCACACTATATATAAAAGGTTCTGAAATCATTTGTAGAATACTGTGTTTGTTGCTACTGGACTTATCTCACTTCTTGTATATTGCTAGAAATTGACGAGTCTACAATCATATGTATGATATTTTGGACTAATAAACAGAACTAAACTAAACTAAATATAGTATTCAAAGAAATGGGTAAGTGACCTTGAATAATGAAAAGATGAAGATACCGGAGGTCATGTCGAGAGATGTTATTATACTTATGTAAGTATAGCCCTTCATGATTAAGTGTGGGAGAGCACATGGTAAATACATGTGTACAGTCAAAGCATGTAGCAAGAGTTGACAATAATAAAGGTTAAGCAGCTGTGCCAATACTACTCAACTTTGCTGTTTTTGTATATTTGTGATAAGAGGGCAATGGAATGTCAGAATTAAAAATCACCTACACACAGAGAAGAAAAACACAAAAACCTCTGCAAGGTCAGACTTAGAACAGAATTTGGAACTTCCCACATAATAAGCAGACATGCTAAGGGCTAACCTTCAACATTCAACACACACTGTATTTTGTTCGTGCAGTGATGACATAAAATAGTAAAACTTTCACAGAAGAAACTTACACGAAGAGATATACTGACAGTTTTAAATGTCAAAAATATTTACAAACCCTTGAATGGTGCAGCATAATATTGCCAAAAGCATATAAATTTTCAAAATTCTATTTTAGAGATTAGTCTGATGTTTGCTCTTAGCAGATTTATAAAATACACTGGCTATTCACAAGTCAAGTGTTTAGCTGCTGTGATACAAGGATGTACCGTGGGTATGTCCATAATCTGCAGCAGCTATTATGTCAACAGCATCTTCAGGTATGAAATGACACAGTGACAGAATACCTACGCAGTCATGTTCATTCAACCAAGATAGTCCTAAAAAATTAGAGTCTCTGGGGGTATGACACCATGTCAACTAGTAGTAGTTACAAAACTTTGCTTCTTCCAGCTTCTTGAACTACCCTGAAGGTTACAGCAGCACCATTCCTTGAAACATTGGTAACTAATTACCTGTAAACAAAATGCCACATTGCAGAAGACTTTGATATTCATTAACAAATCTGTGAAAACCTCAAACCACACCAAGGCAGCTCTTGTTACTGGTTTGCAATAAAAAATATGGATTCAGTTCCAGGGTGCCTTATGTGGGATCAGTGGCAATTGACAATGAATTTCTTCAGGTACAAGTTATATTTCCTGTGATTCCACCTATGATTCCTGCTCCTGGAGTGTGGGAACAGACTGTATTCCTCTACATGTTTCAAGCACTATGTGCTCATTATCAGGAGGTCAAAATTGTATTATACAACATCTGGTATCATCACACCTGTAGGTGGCCATCCCGTTGAGACAGTCTTCTCAACCTGTGCACGGGATGGCCACCTACAGGTGTGATGATACCAGATGCTGTATAATACAATTTTGATCTCCTGATGATAAACACATAGTGCTCGAAATATGTGCTCGAAACATGTAGAGGCATATGATAAACTTATTACAAAACAAGATTTTGTGCATTAAGTTGGTCAATTACTGAGAGTTCAGTGTGGTTTTATTAAAATAGAGTGTTATCAGCTGATTTTGGAAATGACTATAACGATGAAACAGCAATCATAAGAAATGATAGTATTGCCACTGCAGCCCTGTCAGAAAATGTGATTTTACAATTCAATGAATAATATCCCTTTCTTTTTAAAATACTACTGTAAAGTGTAATGTTTGGGAATATGCCCGATCGACTATTGTTGAAAACTTCACACCATTTCAGACACAATTTCCTGAACAAGTCTCAGGCCATTTTTTTTCAGGAGATTTTCAGAATTTAAGATAATAAATAACTCAAAGTTCATAGCCTTGCCGATCTTTACAGTTCTTGCCGACACATTTCAAAGGTTTAAAAAATAAAGAGATGAACATCTCACTAATTCCATCACAGTTAATCATCATCATCAAAACATATCCTTCATATTTATCTGAATCATGCTCTGTGAAAACACACTTTTACAGAATTCATTTCAGCCCAGACTAGCAATGTCATCATCCTTATTTTTCTACCATTTGCTCTAACCACTTTACTTTCGCTACTTATGTGCTATTATCTGGCTGCTGTTTGAGACCTGGTAACTGTAGTATTTACAATTACTCTGTTAGTACATCCTTGTTGTTTGAGATATGGCCACTATTTCAGATCTATGGTACCTGGCTATGGTTTTCAGCTGTCCCTACAATTTCTGTGTTATGGTGAGCCACTGTTTGCAATTTCTTTCCAAGTACATGGCTATACTTTGAGATCCAGCAACTATATGCAATATCCGTGCTATTGTTGGCAGTACAATTCTGTGCAGGGTATTACGGTAGCCCTTTCAGTTAATCCTACATATATCGTAAGTATATATATATAATTCACAAAGAGTAAGGAGACAAACAAAATGGAAGCTTGGTTAATATTCAGAACATATAGATATAATTTAAACAAACAAAACATATGAAATATTTTACACAATTTCCAGTTCTCTTTACATGCAAACCATTTGGAAGTAGTGAGTGGTTCATTGATTTAGTTACTCAGAATATGACATTAATGGTCATGACTAGTAATGACTCTTAACACAGTGTATTAAGTAATAAAAAATGTCACATTGAGGAATAAATAAAGGCAGAACTTAAGATCGAAATAGAAATAATGTAGATTTCGGCACTTAAATAAGAATGAAATAAAATTAACGTGACATATAGCTCATTAAATGCTTGTAGCATATTCAAAGTAGACTAATGTGAAGAGAAGGGGTGTAATCTATAATATAAGGTGACGAATTACTTTATACTAAATAACATGTTGTTAAGCATTTACGCTAGCATTACATAGACAGGTCTCCAGTTCCTCATTCTTTGAATGTGAAAACATTACTTCAGACTGTGTTTCTGTCCTTTGCACAGTCTGCTGCAACGAGGATTCCACAGGATGCTGATCTGAGGTGTCTGATGATTCGGACGGTGTTGTAGGCAGGTCTGACATGGGGCTTGATGGACCAGTCCTCACACCCCTTTGATTATCCGACTGGACAACAGATGGTCGCTCTTCAAATACTGCACAACCCAAAGCACAATTAGTTATAATGAATGTTAAACAGAATGTCAACATGTGATCTAATGTGAGACAGTGATATTCCAAACCAACAACAAGAGGCAAAATATGGAAACCGTGGCGCAACATTTATCAACAAAAGTTTGGCAGGAATGACCACAATACAGTAATGTGGTCTGACTTCACAGCATTTTTCAGATATGTGACTGTCTTCAATATAACAAGAAGTTAGAAAACTGTTTTAATGCATGTACCATGTACCTTTATATTGCTCTTATTACACTCAACTAATGCACAAATGCATACATCTCACAATATTTTCTGTTTATATAATGCTCACTCCTGTCACCACAGCATGGCGCGTCCTCAGGTTGCAGATAGAGGAACGGCCTCGGATGAGGAGGGTAGCTGCGAATAAATTGAATAAGCAGTTGCGGACAGCTGACGAGGGGTGGTCCTCCAGCTTGGGGGTTGGGCGAGGTGCTAACAACCCCTCCCTGTAAAAAACTTTGTTAAGAAACACTCACATGCGGGATGGGATACTTGTGAGTGCGGTAATGAACCTTCGGGTTCCGTGAATTGCGGGGAATTTCTTGACTAGCTGCAAACCAGTTAGCTTCTCAAGAAGGGCTCTGCACCATGGAGTAAGTAAGTAAGTTTATTAGATTATATAATATTAGGATGGATCTCCAGGAGGTGGGATGTGGGTATATGGACTGGATTGGGCTGGCCCAGGATAGA
>Ga0123352_10007621_pt1 | contig 16728 bp, 13 predicted proteins | sample TergutLab28metaG_FD_89700 | JGI IMG/M metagenome (GOLD analysis project Ga0123352, IMG submission 89700) | Labiotermes labralis P1 segment gut microbial communities from Petit-Saut dam, French Guiana - Lab288 P1 | ecosystem: Host-associated > Arthropoda: Insects > Digestive system > Gut ... | reverse complement strand
TTTTTTGTGGGTGGAATATGGACCAGTTTGTGATTCTTTAGTTTTCCATCAAGCCTGCCAGGGGGGTCATTTTTTGGGGCACGTTTTGTTGGAGTAGGTGTAGGTGTTCTACTCGAGCCTTGCAACTCGTTAGATGATGATGACGATGATACAGCATCTGATGTGTGTATCAGATTTTCTGTGATATCTGACATGAAATCTAGGAATGATTTGGGGGAATTAGGATTATTCTTTGAAAAGGTAACATAAATGTAGAAAAGGCAACATTGGAGAAGATAGAAAAATACTTTCTTAGGCCACTTGACAGTTTTACAAATGAATGGGTAGTGAGCCAGATACTGGTCCACTGTATCAACACCGTGCATATGAGTGTTGTAATCTATATCGCATTTACGTTTCTTCTTTGCCACACCTCTGATGACTGTGGTACAAGAAGATTTCTGGTATACCAAAACAGGTATTGGTCAAAAGGTGGTTAGGATGTGGAATGAATGAAATTACACAATACAAACCTCAAATCTGCCTCAGCAGAATCATTTTCCTTTTCTTGTGCCAAACTGTTTGTAATTGGGTCTTCAATAAATGAAGAGAAGTAAGTTTTGATGAAGTGTTGTGATGGCATTACTGGAGTTCTTTTTGCCATGGCTTCTTTAGCATGTTGTCTACCTGTAAAATAAAGAGTTACAACTTAAAAAACAAAAACAAATCTCAGCTTAATGATGATTCATTTTTGGTGCCTATTATGACACAAAATTACCACATCTACCCATGTAACTGACCCACTGATGGTTAATTAAACTTATTCAGATAGTATTCTATTTGTTTTATTCAGTTAAGCTGTTATGTTTAAAATCACTGTACTGTATCTTAAATCGTCAGAATTTAACATTTGATTATTACTGGTAATCATACCAAGTTCTTTGAGTACTCTGTCTGCTGTGAGAAGTGTAGCCTGATTCTGGAAACCTTCTAATATACAAGCTGATGTCACATCTTCCAGACTTTGCTGCAAATCTTTTGTGAGCTCACAAGCCTTAGCACGCCGCTGAAGAGCTTTCACATATTTGGGATTCAGTGAAAGTGCTAAAGTACAATCATTCTTTACCTCTTCGTACTTTTTCTAATAAGGAAAGAAAAACATTGATATTAATTAATAGCCATTCCATAAATAAATTTAAACAAAAGAATAACACCTTTACATTACAAGAAAAATAAATGAAAATAAAAGAACAGACAAGTGCATTGTTGGGACAGCATAACAAAGGCATGCTGTATATAAAAATTTCCCTTGTTTAGGTACAGGTATAGGCGAATGAAGTGGGCACAGCATGAGGGTGATAAGAAAAGTCTGCTGTATGCTTCTGAAGACAATGGTGTTGAGTGTAAAATAATTATCTTGTAATCACTCTACACCATGCAAATATTGTCTAAGCCACATGTGTATCATCTGCATCCCATAACTTTTATTGAGATTTCATTCAGGTTACACATACTGAAAGTGTATTCATGGAACACATAAATAATAATAATAATAATATTAGTTAAGGAACAATTTGGTTTTAGATCTAAATTATCAACAGAAGCGGCCTTTTACAGCCTTATTTTAGAAATCTTAAATGCTTTGAATACTAAAAATATTAATTGGGGGTATTTTCTGTGACCTCACTAAGGCTTTTGACTGCATTAATCATGGTATCTTGATGTAAAAATTAAGGTATTATGGTATAACAGGTACATATTACTCATTAATTAAATCCTATTTGAAAGACAGACCCCAGAAGGTAAAACAAGTAAATGACTATAAATCTTGCTCTAGTTGGGGAATAGTAAAGCATGGTGTACCACAAGGTTCTATATTTGGACCGTTGTTGTTCTTGCTTTATATTAATTGTATAATGAAAATAACATATACTAAAGACAACAACAATAAATCCACATTAGCTTTATTTGTGGATGATACAAGTCTAATCATCACTAACCCAAATCCTACTAATTTTATAAAAGACATCAATGGGGCACTTATAAATATTAATAACTGGATTAAAGCAAAGTTGTTGTCACTGAATTTTGAGAAAACTAGTCTCATACAATTTTTAACTAAGAACAACTCACATATTCCCATTAGTGTTGGTTGTGGAAACAATATACAATCCAATGTTACTAATACAAAGTTTTTAGGAATAATTACTGATAGTACATTAACGTGGAAGACATATAGAAATGATTATACTGAAATTAAGTGTGGCTTGTTTTGCACTTAGAGCCACTAAATCTTTTGTGATGCTGGATACCTTGAAGATGGTTTACCATTCTTACTTCCTTTCTGTCATTAATTACGGGATAATCTTTTGGGGAAATTCCTCATGTAGTAATAGTATTTTCAAACTACACAAGAGAAATATTAGAATTTGTCATGGGTGTAGGAATCAGGGATTCATGTTGATAATTTTTTAAAATATTAAATATTTTACCACTGATCTCACAAAATATATTCACTCTACTACTATTCATGGTTAATAATAAAAATCAATTTTGGATGAATTCTGAGATACACAATATCAATAACAGGAACAATTCTAATTTCTATCAACCATTGTCACGTTTGACTACTTATCAAAAGGTCCCTTTTATATGGGTATTGAGGTACATAACAGTCTGTCACCTGAAATAAAAGATTTGTTTCACAGTATTAAGAAATTTAAATCATCTCTGGAAGGGTTTCTTCACCAACATTAATTTTATACATTGGAAGAATATTACAATTACAAAGCAAAGGTATGATATATTTTAACTACTAAATTGATATTTATTATTCTGTCTCTTGTATGAAATTTTGAGGTATGTTTTCACGTGTAAGATTTGTTTCATATTATGCTAAGGATGATATTGTGGCATTATATAGTTTTGGTGATTGTAAATATTTGTTAATACAGTCTTGTTATTTATGAGCAGTTCTAAGTTCTATATTGTAGCGAACAAAGATATTTATATATTCACATATGATCGGTTCTATATCCGATGGTTGTTACCAACTATGGATTCTTGGAATGAGCGAAATAAATCAATGAACAAATATAACAAGGTGCCAAATCACATAAAAATACTGGACAAGATCTTATCTTTTAAAGGACAATTGAGATCATTTCTGTTACAACATGCATTTTATTTAGCAGAAGAGCACATATCATAGTGATTAAATTTGGATAATATAGTAGATGAGTTCGATAAGTTAGATCTGTTTAAATTTTGTATTGTTATTTATTATATTGTATTGGTTGGATGTCCATATTTGAGGGGGTGCTGATAAGTCCTTAGCCCGACCAGGAAGGAAACAAGCTACAGCGACCAAACTTTGGGTTTAATCAACATACTCCCCACTAAGCTCAATACACTTCTTAGCCCATTGCTGTAACTTTTGCAAGTCACTCAAAAAAAATTCAGAAGGTTGTCCATCAAACCAGGTCTCCACGACAGCAATGACCTCTGTGTTGGATGAAAAATGGCGACCTTTTAATTGTTTTTCCAGTGCAGTGAACAGGTGGTAGTCTGATGGGGCCAGATCCGGAGAATAGGGTGGGTGATCAATACACTGGAAGCCCAGGTAGGCCAGTTTCTTCTGGGTAGCAAGGGCCCAGTGAGCTGGGGCATTGTCGTGCAAGAACAAGACCCCCCTTGGTGAACTTCCCACAGCATTTTTCCTTCAAAATGTCCTTCAATTGCACCAGCAGAGATGAGTAATACTCTGCATTGATAGTTTTGGCCCTTTGGAAGACAATCAATGAGGAGGATGCCGTCTTGATCCAAAAAAATCGAGGCGAGAACTTTTCCAGCAGATTTTTGCACTTGGAAGTTTTTGGGGTTGCTATGCCACCACTCCACTGATTGTTGCTTTGTCTCCGGGTCATAGTGATATAAGCAGGTTTTGTCCATGGTCACCAATTGCGACAGGAAATCATTTGGAGCGTGCCGAAAAAATTCCAAAAGTTGCTCAGACGACTGGCACCAATGACGTTTTGATCTATGTTCAGGCATTTCAGGACCCACTTCATGGAGAGCTTCAGCATGTCCAAATCTTCATGAATGATGGACCTGGGCATCTCATGTGAGCAGGATGCTCACGTGAGATGCCCAGTTGCTTAGGTATTGATTTAGCCAAAATCCAGTGGTCTTCCAAGATTAGCTCGTGAATTTGATCAATAATCTCCGGGATGGTCACTGTTTTTGGTCGTCCAGGATGAGGCATATCACAGGTGGAAAAATCACCATGTTTAAACTGGGCCACCCAGTTTTTGATGGTGGCATATGATGGTGCATGTTCCCATAATGTTTCTGTCAGAATGGAGTGAATTTATTTTGGCACCTTGCCTTGCAGGAAAAAAAAAACTTGATGACAGGACGTGTCTCCATGTTGTTCAAATTACGCGCGTCACCTGACAAGCTTCCTTTCAGCCTCTGTAACAAGAAAAGACTTGCATTTCGGCACATGAACATACCCCTCTTTCCAACGACACTACTGATTCTGTCCTACGACATCGGGAAGTAGGTCGGGCTAAGGACTTATCAGCACCCCCTCGTATTATTAGTTCTGTTCTGTAATATATAAATTGTAAACTGAAATTGACATGTCCAATGTTACATGTGTCACTAATTGGACGAACAAATAAACTAAACTAATCTTAACCATCATTCAGGACTGGATTAAATGCCCCCTCCTAAGGCTGGCCTAATTTTAACCACAGAATAACTGTATTATCACTGGAACCATGCTACACTCAGCCATCGGGTCCACATGAATGTGCTATTAATTGGTTCACAAAACCATTGGGAACTCACACATGCTAATACTTATACAACAGACATGCTGTAGGCCTCAGTCATGTATAATAAAAAATGACAAACTCTCAGAAGATACAGATGCAGAAGTTCAAATATGCCCTTACAATAAACTAAACTAGAGCAAAATTGATAATGTGCCACATTCACATCCTTCCATTCATCTGTAATAAAAGTAAAATGAAATTAGGGCTGACTAGTGTTGTAATTTCAAACAGAAATTTTAAAGATATCTTCTCAGTGTTAAACTTACTTCTCATGTGATTAAATGGTTTGTTGCTAATAAATTAGTCCTGAATCTAAATAAAACAAATATAATGAAATGTATAACTACTAATTCACCAAATTCTGCATTATGTGTTGGTTACAAAGAAACCCACATAGCAAGGATGGTAAACACAAAATTTCTTGTAACATATAGGTTTTTGACATTAGTTATAAATGAGTAATACCAGCATCATTTACAAGAACTTTTTCCATTGCCATAAAAATACTCAACACAATACACTATATTTTGGAAGCAAACTGCTTTATTCATCAGGTTAAACCACTCAACTAGACTACTGTGTCCTTTGTGGGCTGCTCACAGGGTATTTGAACCTTAAAGATTTCTGGAGCAATGGTCTTCCATCTTGCACTGAAGTTTCCTTGAATGGACCTCTTCTGCAAATTTTATTATGGTAAAGAACTGGAACATATGTGTACTACACTTAGTCAACATTCCATAGTATACTTATGGCTTCAAACCACCTGTAACTGAAGGCTAGCAAGCATACTGCCTCATAAACAAGTACATAAAACATTGTCAGCTACAGAACCTACAAGAAGATTCACTTATATTTCATGTTATAGTGCCCAAATATATTCAGTCACATTAAAATTAAGATACTAGTACTGAGGAAAATGGTTAATAAATTCTGAATGTGTGACCTGGTATAAGTATCCATGACATTTAAAACTTCAGTGTATTTGGAGAAAACATACTATCCATAAAGCATGCTGCAAAACTGATTCTAACATGCCACGTAGTAAACGATCCATACAGAGAAATTCAGGGGACCAAATCTGTTGACTTTTGTGGACTTGAAAGACCATTATAATGTACCATGTCATCACACTGTTCTCATAATTTCTGTTTGTCTCAGTTTGGAAATGTAATACAGTTTAACCTACAAAATATAAATTTACTGTGTGTACATATAAAAACATTTATAAGAAACTAACCAAAATCATATTTCATACCCACCAGTTGTTCATATGCTGCTGCTCTGTTTTGGTAAAATGTTGACAGGTCGAATTTGTTATCCTTTGGACACATTTCAATGGCACTGTCGTAGCACTTTATAGCCTCTGCATATTTTCCTGACTTGAAATACTTATTGCCCTCATCTTTGCAAGCCAGTGCTTTTTGTAGTGGATTCTGTGAAACAGGAAGTACATCCAATTGTAACTGGTATAAAAAACTATACCATGTAAAATTTTATAAGCGTTACGTCCTACAACACTAAACAGCATAAATGCCGCTTTTTAAAATGCTACTTCAAGGCATACTTCTTCAGCGGGCTCAAACGTTGTGTTGGAGCCTTCCCCAGCCACGTCCAGTGAGGTTTGACTAGAGGTAGCCATCGATGAAATCTTATTTTTTCTTCCATCCTCGGCTATTGAACCTTTATCTTGGCCAGTCGCGGAACTGCTGTTCTTGAAATACCAAATACCTAAGCCAACAGCAACAGGCGCTCCAATCACTAATGCAATTTGCCATTTTGACCATGAGGATCCACTAGCACTCACGCTATTACTGGACGCCGCCATACTAGACAAGACACATGTGTTGCCATCTGTAGTACTGAGGTAAGAGAGCGTGTTAAAAAAAGAATGCTAACGCAGCGTAATAATTCAAGATGGAAAAATGGCAGCAGAAGAGGATGGTAAGACGTGGTACGTTATTACCAGCACTTAGAAAACGTCCGAAGCTTTTAAAAGTGCAGTTTAGTATGCTGTTGTCGTGTTCGCTTCTCATTTATTCGATGTGCTTCGCAGCTTTTTGAAGTGGAGTTATATGAGGTTAATAACCCTTACAAGTGGGTGAATGTTGCCCACAAATGCGGATAATGGACCAGTTCACCAATTTAGGAATTACATTTTATTGGGTTTGAAAGAAGTTGTGTCAACGTTTCTACGTACATAAACACCAGTTCTTTGCCCTGCCTTATTAATTGGAGAGCATGATCTTTAAAAACTGAACAGCTGTTGGAATGTGTATCTGTTTCAGACAACAAGTTTACGTGTCGAAATTAGCAACTAGTTAAACCAGCTGTAGTTTACCAGTCAGCAGCACTCGCTTGATCACGTTTAACATGCTGTTGATATATTTCTGCAAACATAAAGTAAACAGTATGGGTTGTAAGCATGAATTACCAGGGTTGTGTGCAGTTGTCAAATGCTGAGCAGAATATGAGTATTCGTTTAGACAGTCACACAGATCCAGGCACCAGAGTTAGTGAAGTAAATGCACTGGGTTTAGTTACCTTAGTTTTGTATTCATTTGTTTCTTGGTAAATTTTTTCAGGTAAGAAAGGTGCAGCATAGTAATAAGGCATTGAATGTGACATTTAGCAGCTTCTAAATTGCAACATGTGCATCGTTATCATCCGCATTATACATATACAGTCTATAAGCTGGCCTGTATGTCAGATAGGAGGCTAACAGAATCTCTTTGTGTTAGGGTTGCGTATTGTAGTTTAGTTTCTATAGTTTTATCCCCAGTTGGGAAGTGTACTGGCTTGTATTTGGGTAATGTGGGCAAGGGTATTTAAATTAAGAGGGTGCCAGAAGGAATGGCAGTCAACCTTTGGTATTTCAGTTTCGTTTTTTGAAGGGATAGGTGAAAGACACCAGTGAATCACAAACAGGACTAACTACTCTGACAGGCTGGTTTTTTAATTGTTCTTTGAACTACTGCAAGTGGAATGCTGGCATTGTTCTTCATAGACTGTGTTATGACATCTGTGTTTTATTTACACACACACACACACACACACACACAAGTTAAAAGTATGCACAGAGTAGTCCTTTTCTGTTTTTTTTTTGCAATTGGTACCACTGTTGAATGTGTGCAGAACTAGAAGCACAGAATATTTATGTTGTAGTGGTATATTGATCTTGACTTTAATTTTCTTGCACTGCAAGTGTTGTCAGCTTGGCTGTTGCACTGGTTACCTGCACCATAGAAGAGCAGTGTGAAGTGAAGGTTTTTGTGGGTTTGAGGTGTCAGTGGTGTGAAAATACACCAGAGACTATCAGCAAGTGAGTATGGTAGTGGTTTTTTACAGTAATGGACGTATGAGTTGATGTATTTTTCAGTAACCTAAAAAGTGTCACTGAAAAAGGAATCCACATGGACATTTGATGAGAATATGAAACAATCCTGTTGGCTGATAGTTGATAACAGAAGGGTGATACTTAATGATGTGGCAGACTGGTGGGAGATTATTCATGGTTCTCTTTATGAACTCATCTGCCAAAAACTTCACTTTTATAAAGTTTTTACAGGATTGATTTCCAGACAGCTCAGCAGAAGAATATAATAAATTTGACCATTTGACCATCTGTAACTGTTTTTCACACTGGGGTAATGAGGACAGTGACACCTTACTAAGTTGCGTATGTGACAAAATGTATACCCACAGTTATGAGCTGGAGGACAAATTTCAGAGTATGTGACTGAAACGTATGATGTCTATTACCATTTCTCCTCTGGGGGGTAGGGGGGGGGGAATAAAACCCAGAAAGAAAGGAAGTTCTCAGCAAAGAACAGGAAAGGTGATGGTGACTTTACTGGAATTCTTGATGACCAGTCCTCAAGCATCATTGTGACAATAAACAGTGCATGTTACAGGAAATGTTGTATGACAACCCTGAAGTAACATTTTGGAAATTCCGAGGACACCTGTCACAAGGTGTTGTATTGTTACATGACTGCCTACTCCCATACTAGTGCCCATGCTGTTACAACAGTCTGGCAGCTTGGATTTGAAGTTCTGTTAGAATATCGTTTGGCCTCCACAGAAATGCTTTAAGAGGATGGAATTTTAACAGTGACCATGAGCAAAAGAAGGTGGTGCATGTCTGGATTGTTGCATGGTTGGAGACATGTTCTCTTCAGGAATACAAAAACTGTACAGTGTTCGATCAAGTATGTTGACATGCTCAAGGACTGTGCTGAAAAATGATGTGTTTGCAAATTCTGTATTGTTGTTGTTTTCATGTTAATAGATACATATGGAAAGTTTTTTACTCTCATATTTGCAGTGTGGTGGTTCGTTGAAAGAGGTAGTTTAGAGTGACTTACACTATGGCTAGTAACACTAATGGAACCAAAATTTAGTAATGTGTTAGGAGTCTGGTAACTGTATAAACCTTAAGTTCAGCAAAAAGAATACATGGTCACTGAATTTTGAAAGATTATTACTATTTATAATCATCATAATATCTTTCAGGCAGTTGGTCTACATGTAACAGTTGACACAGTGTTTTTAAATGGGCCAGAATTGTTTCATTCAATTTGAATATCTGCTTAAAGGAGAGATATAGTCATATTAGATGTTACATGCATGTGTCATAGTAATCAAGAAGTGTGACATGCTTTTAAATCTAGGAAATTAAAAAGAACCAGGTTTTAATAGCTCAAAGTGAATCCTGTTTGTACCTAGTCGCATGAAAGTTCAGTTGTACTAATCTGTGCAATAATCATGGTGTCTTAGTACACTTAACTGTTTATATTTATAAATTAATTTCTTACATTTGATCGAATATATCATCAGCAGGGAAATAACTTATTTAACACTACAAGTGAGTGTTCGGAAACTTTCTATGTATAGACTGTACAGTAATAATGAAAAAAATTGGATCAAGGTTTAGAAGGTATTTTCTTAAAAGTACATTACAAGGTTTAATATAAGCCGAAGTACGTGACAGTGAAGCTTTTTAAACCTAATTTTTTAAGGTGTAGAACATTTACAAATATATTTTAAAATGTTTACATGGTTACCATTTTGTAATGTTGATTATCTAGTTTTTCAATTACCCAGCTGCACCTGTGCTGCTGGATAACTGGTTTCCATGATGAAGGTGCACAAGATGGAAACATGTAAGAAATTAGAGAATTATAATCATCCAATAAAATATACCTGTTGTGCTGCAGTCAAATAAATAAATAAATATATATATATATTTATATATATAAAGCCAAAACTAGTGACCTGAAGATTTGTAAATTTTGTTGTGCATCCACAACAAACTTTACAAATCTTCAGGTCACTAGTTTTGCCTCTTTAAGTAAGCCATTATCAGACCTATTCTTTATCAAGAGACATACAGAAAACTGATAGCAGCATGTGGGATTAAGATCTCATTTCCTTGGATACAGCTCCAGTATGTGTCATAACTTTTATGACATGTATTGTAAGGGAATGAGATTTCAATCTCATGTGCAGCTGTAAGTTTTTTTGTATGGCTGTTGATAGTGTATAGGTCTGATGATGGCTGAATTGAATGGCTGAAACTAGAAACCTGAATTTTTTGACGTTTTGTTGACCGTGCATCTCAGTATTTAACCAGCTTGATGCACAAAATTTGTTTCACAATACAAACAAATTTTGTGCATCAAGTTGGTCAAATACTGAGATAAAAATAGTAACGTGAAGTTTTGTAAACTGTGTTTTGCTTGACAGCGTTCTGAATATGTGTAGAGGAATATACTTTAAGTGTACTATGAAAATATGATTATGACATAGATATGTTCTTGCAATTTACATTGAGGCTAGGAACAGTTGGAAACTGTTTAGGCATGGGTTATGTGTTTGCTATGATTTTGGTAATTTAAGCAGGGTGTTCTAATGTGTACTAATTATGTTTCAAACATATGTCTCATGTTGATTACCTGTTGCTTGTGAGATGCCTTTGTCTGGCAGAGCTGATGTTAATTGAATTTATGCAAATGGTATCTTATTTCCATAGTCCTCTCATTTGTTATGTAATGTTGTCTACTAAAACCATGTTTTATCTTGTCAGAAGTTCTGTCTTCTGGATGGGTGTGTGCTTATGTGCATGCAGGAATGAGGAGGAAACACTTCTAATTGTGATGAACTTTGAACTAATGTTGTGGCAGAGGGTACCCACCATTGTGATGATAAACCACTCATTTCTATTTTTTGTTAATACATCATCCATTCATCGATATTGTAGCATGCATTGATAATTCTCAACAAATAACCTTCGGCTTTGTGATGACACATGGTTATTGAAGTGAAGGAGGTTACAACTCAGTTATGTGCAGAAATTAATGTAAATAATAAAAAATAACTTTGTTTAATTTTGACTTTTTGTGTCATTCTGCAGAGAATGAATACATAAAGGGAAGTTTATCCCTGTCTACTTGATTCATCTCTGTAACCCAAATTTAACTTTTATTTGTATTAGTGCAGTTTATGCCTTACTTTTCCTGAAACGCGTGTCAAATATTACCTTTCTTCTTTAGCATGAGTTGGAATATCTTGGAATATTGTATTCTATATGTTTTCTGTGAGGGAGCCAGAACAGCTTAGTTGGTATGGTGCCTGGGGTATGGGCAGAACCTTTCAAACTTTTACAGTTGATGTCAGATTTGTTACTGCTCTAAACCCTACAGTTCTCTCAACGTCTGAATTTACTACCCTGACATGTAGTTGTCATGCTTCAATATAGTATTCACTTTTATTCACTTTCTGAATTTGTGTTTCCAGATTATTATAAAAGTTGATAGTGTCTCCAGTTTTCTTTCTGGTATGTGCATACATTCTGATACTGTCATATATCCATATCTGTTTTGTAATGAAGATGTAATAACTTTTCATTATTAAATAAATGGTATTCATTTTTGTTGCCATTTTTTTGGTAATCAAAATTTTCATTTTTCAGTATCAGTTTGGTTGCAACTTGTATATCCCTGTGCACACTGCTATGTAGTGGTTTAGTTTTTTACTCCCCTTGGTTTCTTATTTGATTCAAGTGTGATATAAATATCAGTATTTGCAGGTTTAGTTTCTGTCTGAAATTCTTTTCTGGTAAAACTGCCTTGCTTTGTACAGTCAGACTAAGCATTTTTGAATTTTCAGTGTCTCAGTCCTGTTCTTGGCCTTGTTCATTATATGACTGGAAATCAAATTCATGTGCTGGTGAGAGAACGTGCATATCACTGAGTAGGTTTAGCTTCTGTATTGGTTAATTTTTGTTGAGGCCATTTCCCTTGGCCTCTTGTGTTCCTACACTATAGTTGTGAATAGCAGTTTTATTTGCCATCTCTTTCTATCCTTGTCTGGTTTGGTTTGTGTGTCAAAAAGCTTATCTGGGGTTGTCTGGTAGGCTTAGGCAAAGGTTAAGGGCATGGTGGAAAACCAATCTTCCTAAGTCTGTACATTTAATGAACTGGGGCTCTTTGGGATACAGAGGTACTGTCCCTCCTCATCATACTCTGTCATACCCTTATCTCATTTTAGATACATATTTTCTGGAATATAACTGGCTCAAGATTGTGTTTAGTGGGGGTGTTTGGTGTTAGTGGTGTTAAAAACTGTGTTTTTGTACTATAGTGCAGGTTAATTGTTTTTTATGTGCACATCACACTGTGTTGTTCAGAAGTTCAATACACAGTGTTTTATAACATTAAACACAACTACATTGTATTTTGATTAACTGAACAATATTAACAATACATTTTAAAATCTTCCTCTATATGTTTTGAATTGATTATTGTTATGTGTCTTACTGGCATTAGGAGTTTTTGATGTGTGACATCCCGTTGTGTTATTGTGTTATTCAGTAAATCAGTACACAAAGTTTGATAACAGTTCAAACACAACTAAAAAAAAATATAATTTAGTTGTGTTTAAACAGTTATCAAAGTTTGTGTATTGACATGCTGGTTAATTAGTTGTGCTTCCTTTGAAATATATGTCAGGGGGTATTTTATATAAAATGTTAGTAAGCCCACTGTGGTCATTACCAAGCATTCAACTCCTCCGCCCAATGGCAAAGTTGAGTAAGCCAATATAGAGTACTCTTCCATTTTCCTTCCAACGTGTTGTTTCAATGTAGCTAACACAAGAATACTGCTGACAGTACTGTCTAAAGAGCAGGAGGAAGAACATCATATACTATGGTATTTTGCATGATTTCAGGCTTCTGCCATGAATTAGATGAGAACTGCCCTTTTCTGGGTTATTACACAGTGAGTAGTGGTAATTTTGTACCTTCCTTGTTGAGAAATTGACACTAGTACCTTTCTTGGTAAGAAATTACCACCAATTGCTGCGTAATAACCCAGAAGAGCACAGTTCTAATATGGTATTTGTCAGTTACTAGCATGTGCAGCCGGAAATAGATTTTAACACTTGGGTAATGGCATCAGAAGAATAAATATCAATAATGTATTGTTTTAATTATGTTCTCCTCTCCTTTCCTTCTTTGATGCAGTGGTATAAGTACTAGTATGTGCAGATTTAAGTTATGCCTATAATTCTCTTCAATTATGACTGAAGCCTGTAGCTCCATACAGTGATTCTAAGTATCGTTTAATTTTTCAGTCTCACAGTCAGCTGTGACTGAGCACATTACTATTTAAAGTGTATATATAAATTAAAATTTAATTTAAATTAAAGTGCTGCGATTATGTAAATTGAAGTAGCAGATTGACATTTGTGAAAAAGAAATCATATGAATTTCATTGATGTACTTTCACTGTTGATTTATGAACAGCTGGCATCAGAAAGTTCCCACCAACATTTTGATTTTAAAGATTGATTAGACACTGTTTCTATTTGAGATCTGGGTTAGTATCCACCAATTTCATTTGATTTTTCATCTCGTCTCTTTCTTTTGTTGCAGTGTAAATAGACATTTTGGAAGAGAGATTTTAATTTATAAACAAAACAAAACTTTTGATGTCTACACTTAACAACACCAATTCTTGAAATGTTGATGGATTTTTTAGCATTATAAAGTGTTAATGATACATGCATCAACTGAATCCAGTACTGAATTAAAATGCATGTGTGCTAACTGTTACCTCTGTTGTATATTTTATTATTGAGGTACCTTTACTTGTTCAGCATGTACAATTTCATCTGGATTGTCATTGTTTTAATAGTCTTCATGCAGCATTTTGGGAGTCAAAAGGTCACTGTGCTCAGTAAATGTATTTGACATTTCAGCTACTAACTGTATACTTCAGCTTTTGTTGTAAAAAATTTGAATTTGAAGGCAGAGTGGCAAGACGTCTGAAGTGCCATGAAATATTATTTTTATCCTGTTAAGAAATTACAGAAGAAGTGTGCAAAAGGTCTGTGATCACATATTTTGATTATAGCCAACCCCTGACATAAGACCCTTTACAGTTACGACTATTATGAGTTAGAGCAGTAGTCACTGGCTGTACAGTGTAGGTGGCAATAGACTGAGGGTAAAAATTTGATCTACAAATGTGACTCAGTTGAATCCTTATGCTCAAGGATTCATGGGTGAAAATCTTGAGGGAACTTGAGGACAGCTGGTTATTAATGAAGAGGATCCCATTGACACTCCACCGGCAGCATTGGTCTCTTTAAGACAGTATAATAGCTTTATGGGCTCAGTCCCAGTCCCAGATGACCCAAGATAAAGTTACGGAATCAGTACACACTCCAGAAGTTAGAAACAGCAAATCTTCTGGTCATGAGACTAGTTTCATCAAGTCCTGAACTGTCAGGAGTGCCAGATTATCTATCAGGTACTGGATTAAAGGAATTCTGAGTTTGGTTCCTCTTTCCACATATCTCACACCATATGAACTAATGTGTCACTTTTAATTTTCCAGGGTTCTTGACTTAGAAACTGCTCTCCTGGAGGACTGTACAGCAGCATCTATTTATAGCATCTGTAAAGGCAAGAGTATACCTGACTTCTTGAGGGCTGAAGTATGGCAGATCTGTCTCCAAGTGCAAGAGAAAGGGAATCAACTTGTACTATTTAATGAAATATTTGATCTTCCTGAGCAGAATGTTTTACGTGAAGATTGTCAGCAGTTTGTTGGTATGTGCTGCTGCTGATTGTGAAATATGAAAGGAAAGGGTAGAGGTTTTGTAGGGGAGCTGAATGTGATACTGATCTTTATCTGGTGACTTCAGAATTTAGGGGAAGACTGTAATTAAGTAAACAAGCAGCATAGATGTTTGATGTGGAAAGATTCAGTCTCACGAAGCTAAGTGAGTTGAAAGTTAGAAAACAGTACCAGACATTCCAGGAACAAAAAGAGGTAATGTCAGAAAACTGAAATTAATGAGCTTGAAACAGACAGTAAGAACAAGAATATCAGAGACTTGTATAGGGGCATCAGTGACTTTAACAAGGGTCACAAGCCTAGAAGTAATGTAGTAAAGCATGAGAAGGGTGATCTGATTGCAGACTCCCACAATATTTTGGCTAGGTGGAGGAATAATTTCTCTCAGCCGTTGAATGTACATGGGGTTAATGATGTTAGGCATACCAAAATACAGCAGAACTACTAGTGTCTGAGCCCAGTGCCTTTGAGGTTGAGATGGCAACTGAAATACTAAAAAGACACAAGTCACCAGGTATTGATTCAATTACAGCAGAATTGATTAAAGCAGGAGGTAGGACATTTCATTCTGAGATCCATAAACTTATTAATTCTATTTGGAATAAGGAGGAATTACCTGAGCAGTGGAAGAAGTACATCATTGTATGTACCTATTTATAAGAAAGTTGAAAAAAACAGATTGTAGTAATTATAGAGGCATATCACTTTTATCAACTACATACAAAATTCTATCCAGCATCCTTCGTCAAGATTAACTCCATATGCAGAGGAAATTTTTGGGGATGATCACTGTGGATTTCGACAAAACTGATCAACTGCGGATCATATATTTTGCATTCATCAAATACTTGAAAAGAAATGAGAATACATTGAGGCAGTTCATCAGCTAAAAAAAGTGGGAATACATTGAAGCAGTGCATCAGTTATTTATATAGACTTCAAGAAAGCCTATGATTTAGTTAGGGGGGAGGTCTTGTATAATATTGTTATTGAGTTTGGTATCCCTGTGAAACTAATAAGGCTAATAAAAATGTGTCTAAATGAAACCTGTAGTAGAGTTTGCATAGAAACACATTTGTCTGGTATGTTTCATATGAAGAATGATTTGAGACAGGGAGATGCTCTATCACTATTGATTTTCAACTTTGCTGTAGAATTTGCCATTGGGAGGGTTCAGGTAAACCAGGAGGGCTTGAAATTAAGTGGTACACTTCAGCTTCTGGTTTATGCTGATGATGTTAATATAGAGTGAATAGAAGCAAACATATTATTAAGAAAGACACACATGCCTTAGTAGTCACTAGTAAGGATATTGGTATGAAAGTAAAAGCTGAGAAAACTGAATACAGCACACAGAACAACAGCACAACAAAAGGCAGGTATAAATTCTTTGAAAGAGTGGAACACTTTAAATATTTTGGAACAACCCTAACATGTCAAATTCCATTCATGAAGAAATTAAGAACAGATTGAAGTCAGGATTACTTGCTATCATGTGGTGCAGAATCTTTTGTCTTCCAGTATGCTGTCCAAAAATATGAAGATTAATACAGAATGGCCCAAAAAATTATACACTCTTTACTCATCAATATCTTTGGAATAAATTTAAATGAAATTTCTATTTCAGGGTGAGAGTGTAATATGTTTTCTCAACAGATGGCACAGGCGCTGATGTCCTTAATCGTTAAGACAGTGACCCAACATGGCTGGAGCAAGATTGTCGTTTGAAGAACGGAAGGCAGTGCTGAAGTGGTACTTTAAGT
>Ga0123352_10007618_pt1 | contig 16732 bp, 10 predicted proteins | sample TergutLab28metaG_FD_89700 | JGI IMG/M metagenome (GOLD analysis project Ga0123352, IMG submission 89700) | Labiotermes labralis P1 segment gut microbial communities from Petit-Saut dam, French Guiana - Lab288 P1 | ecosystem: Host-associated > Arthropoda: Insects > Digestive system > Gut ... | reverse complement strand
CTCTCTTTTTTACGTTCATGTTCTCGGTGCGTGCGTTGGTGGGGGGGGGGGGGAGTAAAGCGGCCGGCATATAGCGCTGAACACCGACATATAGGATAAGAACGGGTAGAGCTACACGTCTACTACGCCTCTATGCCTCGCTGTTGCAGCCTTTACCAAAAATTTATTGTTAAGTTTCTTCTGTTATAATCGTGCAGACAGAAAAAAAAACACGCCCGAAATGTCATGCTGTGTCCGCAGATCTTGAATTCTTTACTACATAACATTTTTGGAGACGGTAACATTAATTTGTCCCTTCCACATAAAGTTTCCTTTACAGTTTTAGGAGGTGAAATAACCCAGCTTGATATTCGTCGGCTTCTCAGATCCCAGGCCAGTCCGTGTGGTATTTTTTGCGACTAAGTGTCAATATTTTGTTTTTCCTTTGTCAGTTATTATTCCAGCAGTGCTTTATATGCATTCATCAATCATCAATGTCTGCTACATCTGGTCCATTAGCTGCTGCAGTAACATGGGACTCGGTATGAAAGCACCCTTACAAAACAAGCCATACATTGCTACACTACAGCAGGATACTGCACAGATGTCATTCCTACGTAATAAAAATATTCAGCTGAATTAATCAACACCGTAAATTTAAACAAACAGGATATAATTTACTACATTCAAAAGCCACGCTTATGAAAAACTAGGCTCAATTTATTACAAGCCAGAAATCGAATATATTGAGAGATTTTCAAATGATGGCGCATGGCAATAGATATGACTAATATTTTGGGCAAAGTCCTCCGTCTCTCACTCTGAAAATTCCACAATATTTCGGAGACTAAATGTGTCTCCATCTTCAGATGAAAATGAAATATTTGCTGGGAACGTTTCCTTCGTCGCTGAGAATCTGTGTAGGTGTAGGTGTAGGTGTAGATGTAGATGTAGATGTAGGTGTAGGTCGAGACATCATTTCGTCCCAAGTGTTGGTGGTTTTTAGCCTGTGATTATGGACAATGTCCAAAATATCAATCTGGACTCATGCTCGAGGACAGTTCACCTCTTCACGTCAGGTCCAATTTATGCCGGTCACTCGCTCATCAAGCGGTCTTGGAAAAGGTTACGAACAGAAAAACTGCTGTCCCTGGCACGAATCCAGGTTTCTACTTTATTGCCTGAGCTAGTCGATTCAACTGCAGAGTCGCAAGAAACGTAGATCTGAATTACGGGGAAAACTCTATGTTTAGAAAGAACATTTATTGTGTTCTAGGAATCTGGCGGATGTAACGCGATATGACATGATGAATGAGGAGAGATGGCAAAAGGAATGACACTGCCAGCGTTACAAGTATTGTGGTCTGAGAGCAGTAGAGTTTATCACGAACGTACAATGAACACTGAAACCATCGTTTCGCAAATACGTTCTGACGAACCTTGAAGGTTTCTAATGAGAGTAATTATTTTTGGACCCGATTTCACTCGTTTTTTAAATTTTTCAAACAATATATTTTATGTATTTTTGTTTTGTGTCGTTCTGTGTATTGTGTGTGTGTGTTTGTAAATGTGTACTGTACTACTGCCAGCGGGTGGCTACCCAATTGCAGATAACAAATATATCGTATTTTGTTTATTAAGACAAGAGTGACGGAAATAAACATAAGAGACTTCGGGACAAAATGGCAGATAACAACATGACAGACTAGGTAATAATAACGAAGCCCGTTCGCGTAGACATCGTTTCGTGGAAAAGCAAAATATTATAAATGTGTGGGTATTGTTGCCTTAGCTAACCGGCATGAAAAGCCCACGCGCCATATTTCATTTGAGTATTGCCATCTGTGGGCCGTCTGGCTTACCATATTTTTCCAAATTACCCCATGAAGTGCACGATTTTCGTACATAAAAATTATGGACTGTAATTTTTTTTTATTTTCTCTACAATTTTCGAATAAAATATATCTCATTCTAAAAACATTAGGCGAGATATCATCATAAGTGTGCATAAGTCTTCATGTAAAGTAACAGTTTTTCTTCTAAGATTTTAGTAAAACTTTAATATTCTTGACAGATTTTCGACAAATTCTTAAATATCAAATGTTCTTAAAATCTGCGCAGTAGGAGACGAGTTGTTCCATGCGGATAGAGAGAGGCAGAAGGACGAGAGGACGGAAGGAGAGACAGACATGACAAATCTATAAGCGGTTTTCGCAATTTTGCGAAAGCACCTAAAATTATAAATAGGTTTTCTTTTTAAGGAAAGGAGCACTCAGAAGATCTATGCGTGGATGGGTGGATAGTATCATAGCCGATGTTAAAGAAAAAGGACTAGAATCTACGGACTCGGTTCTTCTAGATCAGAACAAGAACGAGATGTGCACTCTTGTGCTGCCGATAAAAATTCGTAGGTTTTCCATAAAACGCAGGTTATTCATTGACAAGACAAGAACCTACCCACTTTCCAAAGAGCACTCTGCTCCACAGACTTAGTTTGATAATATTTACCGAACTTTTCATGTGCCAGTGTTGAGAATGACGCTGAAAATGAAGTAATTTGTATATATATATTGGAAAAGAAAGTCTTGTGTATCAGAAAATGGCTAAATAAACACTATGCAGTCACTTCTTTAAACACAAATACTATAAACAGGCAAGTTTATCAATTAGGATGACCGAAACACAGAAATTTGTGCCCGGGTGGGCGGTATCAGAAAGCTATAGAAATGGTACCCTATATTAGATATATTGCTGAGCTAAACTGTTCCTTATCCCGTTTGCGTTTGAGAAGTGCTTCAGAACGTAAAGTGCACACTTCACAGTAGATTCCACACGCTTTAAACTTACAATCACAAACCTCTGGAAATATATCACATGAACCTAAATATATCACATGAACCTAAATATATCACATGAACCTAAATATATCACATGAACCTAAATTGTTTACTTGGCCTACAAAAATGCAGGCTAAGTGTGGCTTAATTAAAACAGACTCCGTAATCACGAAATAGGTAATCTCATTACAGACAATTTCACGTTGACCTTTTTAGTGTTGATGAAGGGAGTAATCACCAGCGAACTGTCACACATAAAAGAGACACGATTTTATTTGACCTGGGAAATACTTCTGACCTCTCTTTCGATGCTGGTTGAGAGAAACTGTTAACCAAGCCTACATTCACGCGCCACTCTTACTTACTTTCCTTCTGGAAATGTTCATCATTTTGTGTTCTGAATGTGCATATAAAAAGCCAAAAGTGGCACACAATTTGCGCGTCTTATTTCTTGCTTTAAAATTATATATACAGATCCATCCAATTACTCGTGCCATTCTTCAGCCCTTAAAATCCTCGATCACCCGCTCTAATATTCAAAAACTCTGAATTTTCCACAAAGAGTGTATATATATTTCGCTTGATTTATACTGCCAAGTAAAAAAAGCCATTTTATTTATAAAGAACGTGTTCCAAAACATATTTTTCCTGAGCGCTACAGCCCAACTAGAGTCTAGGACTCCTCATTGTTTAGGTAGCGAAATCACAAAGAGTAAGACACGCCACATTCGGTAGGGCTTTTCTGGACGAAAGATCGGCCCGTCGCAGGTGATTCTATTTGACAACGCAAAACATTCTTAAGAGGCAGCAAATCATGCCATCGTAGGAATTCGAAACCACAATCCCTGCACGCGAGAGGCTATAGACCTACGCCTTACAGCCAGCGACCACTGGGATCAGAATTTAAAACTATTAAAGGCTTAATAACGAAGCTGGAAACGTGACGGTGCTGAATCTTGCCTATTCAGAGCTAAATAACGTACCCCAGTGTTACAATAAAGCTTATTCTATCGGAAATCCATTGTTGTGACACATAAAACCTGGCGCTAGCGCTCTGAACAACGAATAACAGATTTTGATCGTCTTGCAACTGACGTCACCAGATCCCTCTTAGACTCAATTTTCTCGAGTGTAGTGAAATGACGTCATCCCATTTCTCATGTTGTTTTACAAGCTTTATTATCTCTGGCTTTTATACACTGATTACTGACACTGAACACTATATATTCCTTGCGCAATAACTCACCCTCCACTAAGCATTTAAAACTTCACCGACAAATATACGCATCACAAAATGTAAATTTGAAGATTATTGGGTTTGCCCATATAAGTCACAGTTATTTATTTCTTTCGCACAATCTTCGTGAAGAGCACCGATTATCTCCCCAAGCAACACCGTTTTTTGTTAGGGAGAGGGAACTTGTGTGGTTTTATGGTTCCGCTGCAGTATAAATGAGATCTTCCCTCTTCTGGGATTTTAGGCAGCGTAGATTGGTATTATGCTGCGGACGTTTCGTGGCAACCTATCGGTCCAGTCTTCAATATTCCATTAAGATGGAACCTAAAAGAATGTAGCGAAACTTCGGTTTAAAGAACTATCGATCTACACTGCGAAAAATCCCAGAACAACTAAGATCTCGACAGAAACGTGTCTCCTGCGAAGTAGGAAGTGTAGTTTTACATGCTATTTAGATTCATTTCAGGGGCACGCGGTGGCGCAGTTGGTTGAGCCATTGCGCTACAATCCGGAAGGTCGCGGGTTCGATTCCCGATGGTGTCATTGGAATTTTTCATTGACATAAAACTTCCGGCCTCACTATGACCCTGGGGTGACTCAGCCTCTAACAGAAATGAGTATTAGGAATATTTCCTGGGGGTTAAAGGCGGCCGATGCGTAAGGCTTACCACTTTCATGTGACGAACGTCTTGAAGTCTGGGAGCTTCAACCTCCTGTAACCCTCTGGGCCTGTCCAGGCCTATAATGGGATTCCTTTAACTATTTTGCCTTTCATTTAGATTCATTTTGGTCGTCAAAGCCCGAGAGAGATTGTAATAAAGACTGTTGTGGTGAAGTACTGTACAAAAAACACCCACTATAACTCTCTGCCCCTCCCATTGACCCTCCACACAGATAAGAATCTGGTGCCGCTCGTCAACCACAGTTTGGCAGTGGAAAAGATTTTTGCCTGAATGCGAAGTCCCATGCTCACATTTCATTTATCTACCACCCGACGCCATGTAATCTCAGCAAGTGACAGCGTCCATCAATAAAGCACCTCTCTCTCTCTCTCTAGGAACTTGAAGCCCGTAGCTGGCGTGTTTGCTGTTTGCAAATGGATAAGTAAGGCATACAGAATAATCGACGCCAATGACTAACCAGATGTTTGCGTCAAAAAAAGATCCTACATCGACTGTCTCAGGTGTTATGACGAAAAATATGAGACTGAAACATGATAACTCTAGATCAACTGCTTGAACGACAAAATCACGTTTGAATTATCGAAGGTTTCGTGGAAAGTTTTGGGTTTGGAAATAACCTAAGCGCTGTGTGAAGGATGAAAATAAAGGAAAGGAAATAAATTTCGGTGTTATGAAAATCATATCTTAAATTATCTGCTCGTTAAATAAATACACATATAAAATAACATGTTTAAAAATAAGAACAGACAAAAGTACGTCACGACAAGTTGGAATTTAATAGTAGTCTGGTAAAAAGAAATTACTTCAAATATAACTACGAACCTTTTCCAATAACTGTGGATTTATTGGTACGAAAGACATTAATAATATCCATGTGCGCTCGTAATTAAATCCAGGAAGGAATAAAATTAAATACGCATAACTCGATACAAATAGAAAATGGTTGGTAATAAGAGTATAACTTACATTCTTTGTATTGCATTTCATCTGTAATTCTACATCAGTGCTTTCAGGCCTTTGCGTTGCTTTTTGGAATTTATGCAAAGTAATAAATGAGACCTACGTGTCAAGAAGATAGGCAATATACACATAACATAACATAACATTGAGGAGTTCGCAAAACCATAGTTGTCGTGAAAAAACAATAAGTAAAACACATTTCGAGTAATAATATAAAAACCAAATAGATGCAACAATAACAATTTATTGGTAATTTCAATCAGATCAACATGTTTCGGGCGATAATTTCGCCCATCCTCAGGAGCACTAGACTGTTTACAGCTTGTGGTATAAAGCACCGACGATGCTACCTGTAGACAGCTTCGTCGGTGCTTTATACCACAAGCTGCCAACACAGTCTAGTGCTCCTGAGGATGGGCGAAATTATCGCCCGAAACATGTTGAGCTGATTGAAATTACCAATAAATTGTTATTGTTGCATCTAGTTGGTTGCTTATATTATTGTATCAGAGATGCACGGTCACACAAACATCAAACATTCCGAGTTTCTGTTTATAGACTTAGGTATCAGGCATTTTTATCTGTGACCCATTCGGCTATGCCATATTTTTCCAAATTATCTTCATAAAAGGTAGGATTTTCGGGGAAAAAGTTACTGAAGATAAATGTGGGTTTTGATTTTCTCTACAACGTTTGGTTGTAACATTTCTCATTCTGCGAAAAATTCAGCGACGTATGATCAAAAATGGTACAGGTCTTCATGTCAAGCACCCGTAATTCTGAAAGTGTCACCACATATCAGCTGAAAAAACCAATTGATTTGAGAATGGAAACTAACGAAACATTGTAAACTCGCTTCTGTTAGATTCCGCATATGTCTACTGGTAATACGATTGGGCTATCTAATCATTCGTAGTCCTAAATTTCACTACGCCATCGGCAAGTGATTTTTCTAATTAGGTCTAAACGTTCAGAACAAGTGTGGCTCTTGTCACCAAGATATTGCACTTTCTCAGGATATAGTCGGAGGACTCTTCCGTAAGATAACGAGGTATTGTGGATTGACTTAAAAAATTAGGTTAAAACAGTGGCTTAAAATTGAACATCTGGACGCTGGGTAGACCAAACATCACCTCCAAACGGCATGTTATACAGCACCTAATGCAGGAAACTTGTAGTCGTTTACAAAGTACTGAGACTTCTCGTGTAAAAAAAACCCAACTTGATGCACAACTTATTCTTAGTATATTTCGCCAACCTCTACATGTTTTCGGGCGTATCTAGGTCCATCATCAGGAGGTACAAAGGTATGTTTGTATGACTACCTCTTCTCCTGGTTGGATTGGAACCAATCCAACCAGGACAACAGACAGTCATCTAAAAAGAATAATAAGTACCAATTATTGTATACATACGGTTGTACCTCCTGATGATGGGCCTAGATACGCCCGAAACATGTACAGATTGGCGAAATATACCAAAAATAAGTTGTGCATCAAGTTGTTTTTTTTTACACGATTATATCGAGATGCGCGGCCAACAAAACATAAAATTTGATGAAACTTCTGTTTCCTTACAAAGCTGGGAATTTTCTTCACTAGTTAGGCGACTATTAGTCGAGTTTGAAAAATAGGACTCCATGGAGTTAGTTCAATCTAATATAAGACAAGACAAGGATCCATATTATCATGCTACGCTGACTGGATACTGCCGACTATCTGATTAAAATAACTCACTTAAAGAGTTCGACGTTTTGGCAGGATATATCTGTCTCCCTCTTCAAGCAAAATGATGACTGAAAAAGTTACACTTGTTACATCAGACAAATCTAGTCTACATCATAAGACATTGATGCAAGGTCGGTGGATGAATATTTAGGCTATAAGAACTGCCACCGGTTTTGATGGGGAGGTACCTTTTCAAAGAATCAGCCACAGATTAGTTGCTTATCAGACACGCCTAGCACTATAATAATGTGTAATATTAATGTAATATAATAATATTATTTTGCACTGTGCATTGTAATATAATTAGACAATACAAAACATCGAAGTGCACAGTTCCTAAATTAATAAAATAATTTTTTGTCTTTTAAGTCTTTTACATGTTTCGAACCCGAGGGTTCACATTCAGGAAGGCGGCTGTACATGTAGTTATGGTATGGTACTTTTTTCATGCACCAGTATAAGCAGTATAGTAGGTAGACGAGTGAGTTCAGAACTGAACACACTCGTCTACCTTCTGCACATGAAACGTACCACACCATAAATATACATACATCCGTCTTCCTGAAGACGAAACCTACGGTTCGAAACATGTAGAAAACATGAAAAAATGAAAATTGAAATATTAATGTAGGAAATGTTCATTTCGTTGGTTTATACTGTATAGTAATAATTCATTTTATTAAACTGCAGGATTAACAACTCCGGCCAACTGAAAAACTAACATGAAAGCATAAATAAACAAGCAAATACACAAGAATAGCACAAAACAATAACAAAACAGAATTAAATATCAGTGTGAGCAGTAACTCAGCACCCTACTAAAACGTTTACAAGTTCAAATAACATTGTAATACAGTTCTGGGATGTACCCTATGAAAACGTTCACAGATCGGAAAATAAACTGGCACTTGATAGAGAATGGAGATTACTCCAATACAGCCTACTGCCATGTAAAATCTCCAGTTATATTTCTAGTGATATTTAATATATTTTGCGGTATTTCAGAATTCTTATGTATTTGAAGAATAAAACCAACTAGATGCCACTTATTTTATTGTACTTCTTATAGGCTTAACATGTTTCGGGCATTACTATGCCCATGATCAGGAGTTCGCGACTATAATGTTGATTACCACATTGGTCGTTTCGGTCTTGTTTGCTGTGTGTTGGAGGTTAGGTGCGGTTAGGCTGGAGTGGTGTCCGGGTTGCAGCCCACTTAAATACAGTAGTGTTTAGAATTGCAGCCTCATAGACTACGCAAATTTTTTGTGATAAAGAACGCCTCTACTTAAATACTTAAATACAGGCGCAACTCACTAAACTGGATAAAAACGATTTTGGTTGGCTTAAATACACTTGAGGATAACACTATTCACAGCATACCCACCTACCGACAACCGGCTGGATGTGAACCTCCCACTACGTATAAAATCAATACGAAAACTGCAGGTAGCACTGGTTGAGAGCAAATACCTGCGACCTGTTGCTTCTCGCAGCCAGCACACTTGTAACAGAAGGCAGCGTGAATAGTCTGCTGGTTTGTTGTTTGTAGTTAGGCCCATATAATACATAATTACATTTTAATCTGTCAGATATCTCCTGTTTGAACACGTAACACTTGGATCCTCTCCAACTCATGTCTGTGAATGTGTTCGCTATTAGACAGCAACAGAGCCCACACAAATACTGCAATTTTCAAAGCACAACTCGCTTTCAGCTTGTGTAAACAAACGTTATGAACGGGCACGCGAATGTTGTATATGGGGCGTGGAGGTATAGCGCCACTCATCTCAACGCCGGCATTACAGAGAAGTGGGGACTCAGCTTTACAACATAAGCCTTTTTACCCCCGATAAAAGAGGTTCCGAAGTCCATCAAATGGAAGCCTTGTTGAGCCTCAGGGCCGGTTTGAAAGCTTCGAAGCTGAGAAAAACAGCTCGTCCCTGCTGGATATCGCAACACGATTCCGAAGTCAGTCAAGCCTGTATCTGTCAGTCACTACACTGACTAGGCTATCCTGGCTGGTCTCTAGCAGTGTACGGTTGGAAACTAATGTGAACACTTCAGTCATGAACAAAGGATAATACAAAGTTCGGCTTAAACTTGCAGTGTGGGCAAAATAGTGCATACAACTAAAAGATATTTGAATGTATGGGTACAATTCATGCAGTTGCTACTGGAATGACATACGTTGCTTTTTGAGCTGGTTAACAGTAATGGCTATACAGACGTGTTGTATTGAACAAGACGAGAAGTGGCGTGATTAGGCTACACAGCTTCCATTGTAGATGAAGGTACTCAGTAAGCGTAGAGAAGAAAACCAACTAGATGCTACTGAATGCTTTATTGCACTTATAATCTGCTCAACATGTTTCGGGCACTTATATGCCCATCATCAGGAGCTCGAGACTATACTTGTGTTGTTGCCGCATGTGGTGTGTAATGTCTTGGTTGCTGGTGGTCGCCGGTCAGGTGCAGGGCAGAAGGCTATGCGTCCGGGATGAGGGAAACTGTGCGACTGCATTGCATTACACAACCTCTGGTAACATCACACCTATAGGTGTGATGTTACCAGAGGTTGTGTAATGCAATTTTAACCTCCTAATGATGAACACATGTGCTCGAAACATGTAGAGGCATGAAATAAACTTATTGTAAAACAAAATTTTGTGTATCAAGTTCGTTAATTACTGAGATAAATGTAGGAGCAAGTCAAAGTGATTTTTAATGTAAATTTTAAAACTTTGTCAAGTTTAATAATATGTGCATTTGTTGGTGTATGAACTTTAGCGGTATCAAAATGCACGGTACAACAATAAAAAAAATGATAAACATAGCGTTTGGTAGCAAGCTTATGTGAAAGCAGTGATGGAAATTCCACTTTCAAAAAATCCAACTAAGAGACCACTCTTTTATTTAAGAAAGTTTATCTTTCTTTAAAATTATCTAATGCACAGAATTACGGACATGTCTGTTAGGTACAGTCTATATCAGAGATAGCTCTTACGAAATTGCTGTATTTTAAGAAATATATCTAAGTGGAACTCAAGGCCTAATTTCACCTTCAAAGATTCCTGTTATACATTTCCTTATTATTAATCCTATTGTTTTATCTTATATTTATGTAGGCATTATTGCTTGAATACAGATTTTGTGTATAATCCACGAAAAAAGTAGCTAGATTTATTCTTAGAGTTTCACATAATTACCTTACTGTGTCTTTTTTACTAACAAACAATAAATAATCTAAGATTTGTAAGAAGGTTCATAATCCCCCCCAACAACTATCACAAACCTTCTTCCGGTGGTCCAGCACCATCGAAATCACACTCAATCCTAAGCAATTGTCACACAGCCGCTGCCGAAGTTGACATTCCACAAAATGCTTTAACAAATGTTGCGTGTTTTGCTAATACTTCTTATTATGAGTCAGACTAGTTCTTTGAACAAAAGTATAAACAACCAATTACATGCAACAATAACAATTTATTAGTAATTTCAATCAGATGAACATGTTTCGGGCGATAATTTCGCCCATCCTCAGGAACACTAGACTGTGTTTACAGCTTGTAGTATAATGCACCGAAGACGTTGCCTGCTGGTGACCTTGTCTTCGGTGCATTATACCACAAGCTGTAAACACAGTCTAGTGCTCCTGAGGATGGGCGAAATTATCGCCCGAAACATGTTCATCTGGTTTAAATTGCTAATAAATTATTGTTACATCTAGCTGGTTGTTTATACTATTGCATCAGAGATGCGCGGTCACACAACACATCAAAATTAGTTCTTTGTAGTGGCTGTCGCTAGTATTGCTCCTCCTCCACAATTTCGAGTGTCTGCCATTCTGTCATCGTCAATTATCTGGAAAAAAACTGACGCCACTGCAATTTCCTCTAACGCCGTAATGTTATTACAAGTGTTGTGAACATATGTCACTTGGTTCAAAATTTACACTGGCGGACACAAACGGAGATGTCGCGGTGAACTCACAACCTGGATTTTTCCTTTTTCAATAGGAATATCCCATACGAATGGCAGAAATATTTTCTCTTGATGAGTCACATGTCATGGATACGTGACGTTGAGTGATCTCGCACAATGTCATGAAAGATTTGCACAGAAATTCCGCTGTCAGAGGTTAAAGCATGTTTTTACAAGTTTCACAACATAACACTGGAAACCAGAACACTTTTTACGTAACTTCCAAGGCGTATCGTAAAAATACGGCAGTTAGAATGAAATGTATGAAGATGCAATTATTATTTTTGAACATACGCTAGGGATGGGCCGGTGTAGCTCAGTAGGTAAAGCGTCTATGCTGCGGGCTGAACAGACCGGAGCTCGAATGTCGGTCGACAAATTTTTTAGTCATCCTGGAGCCCACACAGCAAACGCTCATATAGGTAATGGGATTGTTTGCCAGTGGTAAGCTGTAGGAAGCTTAAAGTGGCCCAGCTAACTTCGACAGCCAAGGTCGAGACTCAGTGGATCTGCACTTCTACTCCCTTCCGCGACTTCACGAAAATTACAAGACAAATCTGCTTTTTACGTAAATTTTTTATTAATACAAATCAAATTAAAAAGAAAAGAAAAATATAGCATTAAATTTGAAAAAAGAAAATAATAAATAATAAAAATGTACACTGTAGGTACAGCTTCTTTATTCACTACCACATTCCAGTTGAGGGTGGAAATGGAACTGCCCCTGTGAAACCTGCCGCTGAATTACTCGTACTCAAGACACTTAAATCAAATTATACATATATATGTGATACCAGCCTGTAGTAAGGTCTATTAGGTTAGGTTGGGTGTGTTGCAAAAAGATTCAGAATAAGCGTCTATCATACGTATTATGGCAGCTTTGTTCACGTGTTGTTTGGTCTGTTTATGTCCAATATGATATTTTCCTCGCCGCACAACACTTGACAGTGGGGGTAACATGTTGTTTGTTCCATCTTATTAACCTGTATTGGTCTTGGCCACATTTGTATTGTTGCTGTTCATATTTATGTTTGACGGATGGCGTGACTTCATAGAATATTCAAACTTCTATCTTATCGTTTTGACTGCCAGTCGTCGTCATGCTAATCTTCACTAAATGCAAAATTTAACTTTATTACACAAATTTCAATGCATGTGTAAGCTTATATTATTAAGAACAATATGAATACATTGTACACAATTTTCAATAATAAATGATTCGTTTAATTGGCACACCAACTAATGCACATACATAACATTTTTACATTAAAACATTTAAAATCCCTCCAACATGTTTCGATCCTAAGATCATCTTCAGGGAGCTACATTGTTCCTTGCTAAAGTCACATATTAAAAAACACTCACTGATTGATTTCCTTAAATTAACTTGGTGCTGTGTTAGCATGTCGTGTACAACATGCTGACACAGCACCAAGTAAATATAAGGAAATTAATCAGTGAGTGTTTTTAAAAATGTGACTTTAGCAAGGAACAATGTAGCTCCCTGAAGATGATCTTAGGGTTGAAACATGTTGGAGCGATTTTAAATGTTTTACTGTAAAAACTTTATGTACGTGCATTAGTTGGTGTGCTGTTTAAATTACTCTACGAAATGCACGGTACAACGATAAAGATAATAAATAATTGGATTTGAATTAAAATATGCAATAATAAGTAAAATTTAAAAATCAATAGAAAATTCTTGTAGATGAAAATGTCTACCTTTCGAGGTCGTAAAGTGATTAATGCCATATGCCTGCCACTGAGATAAGCTACGTAATGTGTGAGTGAATTACACATACATTTAGTCTGTCAGACAAAAACTACCTTTGGTTGTTGCCAACATAAAATGAATCTAGTATGCCAATACTGCGTAATATTTAAGAGTAACTGTGTTTGTAACACTAGTGTAGTCACTTAACCATTGGTTGAATTCTATTTGTTTGCTGGTTACGTTTGTGGTCACACACACACTGACTGGACAAACTTGCGCGACAAACTTTCAGGTGACTGGTTTCTTGTCTATGGTAGGAGGGATTCTTAAATTAAATACCACGAATCTTGTGATTTTCTGATTCGACATGGTGCAGATAATGAGAGAATGTTTTTCCTCCGGGGGAAGAGTACACGGTAACAACTGAAGAAGGGACTTGCTGGAATTCAGAGCCTATCTCGACACTTCGAAGAAGAGAAAAACTCTTGCCCCTGCCAGAATAAGAAGAACGTTTCGTCGGCTATTCATTCCATAGCCTGATTACGGTAAGTTTTTATTCATACTGCAAGTACAGTTTTAAGAAATGTAAAGAATTATACAATATGCAGAATAGTGCAAGTGTTTTTCGTTCTTTCCATTAACGAGTCCTAAAGATACAGTTTGTTGACCAACAGAAAACATTATGGATACGTTTGTCTGTGCTGAACCAAGTTAAGCGTGTGTTTGGTACAACGTAATTTAATCGACTATATGTTCCTTGATACAGGTACAGTTCATTCTCAAAGAGATCGTGATGGACTAGGCGAGAAGTGTAGAATGCAGTTATAGTTCTGTTCTTTCTTTAACTTCAGGCTGTATATGCAGAGGTGTGGTCAACGCTACACCCCGATCAATTTACCCAAGGGAAAGAGACCCGGTGCCCACTCTATAGGAGGGAGGGTGGACCCCACCACCGGAACGGAACATCTCGCCCTCACCGGGATTCGATCCCCGGACAGTTCGGCCCGTAGCGAGTCGCAGTACCAACTATGCTACCCCAGCCACATATATTCGCTATATAACTGGAAAACATTTGCGCATGTTGATGACTTATACGTAATTTGCAACATACAAATGTATTTTATTGGCCTGTTATATTTCAGTACTGAAATACTGAAATATGTCAAAAATCGAAACTCGAATTCATCCGGAAAACAGTTTTCGTACTAAATCTATTTGTATATTTCACAAATGTTGTAAATTTTCACGACTTCCAGGAAATGGCCCACGATTTACAGATTCGTCTTTTAAGGTCATCCGTGTATTTGAACAACTATTTAGTTCTTCTGTTGACATGACAGTAAATTTCATAGCTTTCCGTTTCCCGTTTTAGACTTCTCTTCGCATTTTCCAGACGCGAGTTTCCAGCACTTAAACAATGCCCTGGCCAGATATATTTGAATTAAAAAACACAAAATATTGACCAGGCATATGTTGAGCCATCAATAGCCCAACGCCGCGCGATATCGCGCTGTACGCACACTGAAGTTTAAACATGTCTCGACTTGGAAAAATTGATATCGCTCCAATTTTTTCGCTTTGTCAGTGCTGCACCTGATAACCTGTGTTACTTTTCACGTTTCTAGTGACTTTCATCGTAACAAAATCCGTAACTTTAATTCTAAATACAGTTATGTCACATATCCGTGGTGCAGATTGCATAACATTGTGTAATGCAATACACAAGGGTGAACCTAAACTTCAAAGAGGAAGCTAAATCTAGAGAGATAAAACACAATGGCTGTGTAAGTCACACAGAGAGCACCAATACCAGTTAATTTTCAACTTTGATTCAGTGGCTGCCTGCTAGAACCCTGTAACTGCCATCACTCTATTGAGAAGCAAAGAGCATTAATCTGATGTGCCACAGAAATGTGTTGCTGTAACGACGCTTTCTATGAATGTCACATACTTGTAATATCTGCTGCGCCAAGAACCAAATTCGCCACTCATAAGCGTGTAACCAGTAATTGAATTAAACATGTATTGCAGCGTACGTGGTATTTACACACTCTTAAGGAATTAAGCGGTAACACTGCACATGAAATAGGAGTTCTTTAATGAATTAGAACAGAAACTTCATCGCACAAAGAACGAACTAATGGCCCAGAAACAAAGTAAAACTCACTATTATATTTGATGTGTTCCATATTCCTTGCAATAATTAAATGCATAAAACATATTAAAAACCAAAAAATGCGCTTTGGTTTTGTGGGTGTAGTATCATAGTATAATGGTCACCAACATGATTCGGTCACTCAAGTAGCCCTCGTCAGCGTGGTGAGAACAAGGGTACAAATATAATTAAAACATATCTCAATCATTTCATAGTTTAAAATTAAATGATTTTTTGTTAAAACCCATTATTTTTATATCGCTAGTGATTTAGACACATTTTAATTATATTCGTATTATTGTTCTCACCACCCTGAAGATGGAAACATGAATGGCCGAAACATGTTGATGAATTTTGACGTTTTGTTGACCGTGCATTTCAGCATATTTATCTCAATATTTAACCAACTTGATACACAAAATTTGTTTCACAGTAAGTTTTATTTCATGCCTGTACATGTTTCGAGCACATGTGCTCAACATCAGGAGGTCAAAATTGCATTACACAGCCTCTTGTATCTTCACACGTAAAGGTGTGATGATACCAGAGACTGCGTAATGCAATTTTGACCTCCTGATGATGACCACATGTGCTCGAAACATGTAGAGGCATGAAATAAAACTTATTGTGAAACAAATTTTGTGTATCAAGTTGGTTAAATACTGAGATAAAAAATTTTGACGAATATTTTGCAATAAAATTACATCCATAAAACCAAAATCCATTTGTTAGTCTTCTACAATATTTTAAGTATGATTATTACATATTTAAAACCAGAATGTGCTGGGTGAGAATTGATGTTCACAGCGGCGGTTATTAAGGTTTCAACCTGCGTACCGCACAGAAGACACTTTCTGTCTCGATTATAAAATCCAGTCAGTCACCATGTGTTCTAGGGGCTATAAGAATCATAGAAATGCGTATACACGTTGTGGGCCGAAGGTAGAACTTCTCGATGGTAAATCTGGCCTTACATACAATAACCTTTTGACCTTAAAGGGTTAATCTGCTTTTGTATTCTTCACTACCTGATTCAGTTTTAACAAGAGAAAAGCTCAGCCTCCTCACAAGTTTGTATAAACAACACCCGGACTCTGCTCAATAACTTCAACGATGACATATATTACATATTTCGTAACGAAATTCATTCATGTAACTGTAACAAAAAACTTTGTGTATTATACATGCAGTCGAACACAACTATTTCACCTAGTAGTACAGTGGGTGTACGGCTACATTGAGTGCAACTACATGTTTCGGCCCTACATGTTTCGGCCCTACATGTTGGCCATTTTCTGGTTGTAATTTAAGCAGCTATACAATATGTGTGGGTTGTTTTGGGGGTTATTGGGGGGGGGGGGTTAAACATGTGGTTGCACCCAGGGTAGTCATATACCCCCGGTACTACTAGGTGAAAAATAGTTGTGTTCGACTGTATGTTTAAAACGCAAAGTTT
>Ga0123352_10007616_pt1 | contig 16734 bp, 10 predicted proteins | sample TergutLab28metaG_FD_89700 | JGI IMG/M metagenome (GOLD analysis project Ga0123352, IMG submission 89700) | Labiotermes labralis P1 segment gut microbial communities from Petit-Saut dam, French Guiana - Lab288 P1 | ecosystem: Host-associated > Arthropoda: Insects > Digestive system > Gut ... | reverse complement strand
GGGGTTAACGATTTTCAAGCGATGAAGAAGTCAAGGAGGCAGTCACGACCTGGTTTGAAGAGCAGTCAAAAGATTTTTTTTCCAGGGGGATAAAGTCGTTGCAACAAAAGTGGGCGAAGTGTACTGAGTTATTAGGGGACTACATTGAAAAATGAAAAATATTTTTTTATGATAAGTTGTTTCTTTCTTACTCAGGTGGATAAATTATTGAACACCCCTCATACAAGGTAGTCTGCTGTATTGGAGGGCTTCCTTGAGAGTCGAGTGGGAAGGGTAATATAATCCATATGTCCGCAAACAATTCTGCATATTTGCTTATCAACAAGAAACATCTGAGCTATGTTTGTACCAAATTCGAAAGGTCCGTGATGAAAATTGTCCCTCATATTAACTTCTAAAAATATTTTAACTCTTAACTTTACCACTGTAATGCAGTTTGATATGCCTACCTGTGATTAACAGTTATTAGTTAACAGCTAAATAACATTGTTACCAGTATTGCCTTGAATATGCCTGTTTGTGAATACCTTATGTAGTCTAGTAACATAAAATAAACATAAATTTAATGCTACCTGTTATCAGTTTTTCAGAATAATAATTATTATAATTATTGTGTAATAATTTTATACCCTCTGTTTGTAAGGAGAGTTTTCTCCTGGTTACTTTTTTGGTGTGTCAGTGTCCTACCTGATGGTGGCTGATCTGGACAGCCAAAATATGTAGTAATGTTCAGTAAACCAAAAAAGCATCTATATAATTGTGTTTGTCAGATAATAAAAACAAACATTTAATTGATAAATACACAGTGGGACCTACCACCTAATATTATACAGTAATATTAATGCAGGGATAGTGGCAGCATTGTTCATGGTCTTTGTAACCATTGGCTGTTATAAAAATCAGTTTAATTTGACTACTTTGTCTCTCATTTATTCATGTATAATGTAGTAGTCTGTGGAATGTGCACATACATCTTTGTGCATATGTGTAAGCTGTGTTTATATGAATTGTTCACAGGTGGGGCCAGCATCACATCTCGCAAACCATATGTTCTTGACCCATCTGTTCAGACTGGTCCCCAGTATGGTGGTGCAGGTGGTATGTACCCAGGTGGTTTCAATGCACAGCCTGTACCAAACAGCCCAGCAATACCATCATATCCTAACAAACCAGTCGGTGGAATGTATCCATCTGTGGATATTTATAGTCCTGCAGATAATGTAAATTCACAACCTGCTGGTGTGAACCCCGGTAATCCTCCTTTGAATTCTCTATCTGGTTGGAATGACCCACCAGTTCTGAAGAATTCCTCTCGGACCCAGGTACGTAAACATTGCTGCATGTCTGTATTTGTTCCATTCTCTATTATTTGAAAGTCTGTGGATTCAGAGTCTTGTAGGTACATGTGAAGAGAAAGTTATTAAGTTCTTATAGTGGGATCTTCTGTGGATGTATACTGAGAAGGATCCATAACTTACATCATATAGGCCTGACCCCTAATTTGTAAATTTTGTTCACAGAATGTTTATACACATTGCTTCGTATCACAATTTATGCTGGGTGCTTGTGATCTGATGTCCAATATGATGCATATACAACAGTCAGATAAATGCACCATGAATAATATCTGATCTCATGATTAATTTTTTACTGGCTTGAATGATTTTTGTTAATGTTAAACTTTTCAAGACAGAATAGTTTTTTCCTGTTAGGTGGAGTAAGTATTTTCTTTTACAAATGCTGCTGGATTGTATACCTGATAACCTATTATCAGACACCATTTTTTTTTTGTGACAGCTGTCTGTCTTTGCATGAATAGTAAAGACCACCATATGGATCTTGTAAATATACATGAATCACTCCATAAGTTGTGTCATCTTTTTTTGATAAGCCATGTGGCCACATTTGAAATGGAGTATATACATTTGGAAGAATGTAGCATGTAGTTGTAAATGTTACCATGAGGATTGCACACACATTTTACATGTTAACATTACTGCATTGGCTGTCTTGTTTGGAAAGTTGGGCAACATCTGCTGCACATGAAATTAGCAGTTCTGCACAGCAGAATCGGGTGGCCATATAGAGGTTTTTGAAACACTGGGTGACCTTGCTGTACCATACTGAACAGATTCATTGTGGGTACAGACATTTGCAGGTGGAATAGTTTCTAATGCTACCGTTCATTGTAGTGGACATTGCATATTCATTCACATTGACATGTCCTAAGCCATAATTGAACAGTGTATAGTAGAAGACAGGTGCTGCACTGTGAAGGAGTTAGCAAGTTTACAGGTAGCCTTTGGGTCTGCAGTGCTCCAAATGTTTCAACAGAACTTAAAGATGTGCAAGTTTGCTGCCAGGTGCATACCACGTCACTTGAATGAGGCGCAACACTGGATGCTCTATGAGACATGCATCTCATTCTAGGGTGAATATATCATGAAGAGGACAACGTGTTAAATTCACTAATTACAATCAGCAAAACATGGGCAAGTGCCTTTAAACCAGCACTGAAATAACACTTCTGCAAAGAATCACCCACATTCACCACAAAAATGCAATATTTGACAAGATCAGTCCATGTAGCTATTGATCATTTTGGCATACTGTATTTAAGGTGTTCTTGTGTATCTTGGCATTCCAGAGGGTCAGACTGCAAATACACAGTATTAGAAGTCATATCTGCAGTACCGTGTGCATTGTATGGTTAGGGAGAAGCATTCTTTGCTTGTTTAAAATGTAATCATCATACATGGTAGTTGGAAGACACTTTTAAGACCATTCCCTGTATTGGGCATGGCAAGTATTGCAACACCTCTGCTATTCTTCTGACCTCAGTCCATTTAGCTACAGTCTGTTTCCTAAACTGAGAGCACATTTTAAGAGCATTTCAGCGTTAAGTGGCACAGATTTGCTTGTCAGGTGTTGCCAGTGGTTTTTGCCACCTCCCCAGGCAGTGTCAGTGAACCATAGATAACATTGAGGATTACTTTGAAGATTGTTAACAGTTTATAAAAGTAATTTCTCTTGTACTCTCTGTTCTGTGTTTCCACTGAATGCCACAGTACAAGATCAGTTGCTGTCATAGTAGAAGCAGCAGGTTTGTAGACCAAGGACTTCATCATGAGAATGGCAGTAGTATGTTCCTCCAGAATGTTTGCACCCACCCACCAGACTTTGTGGTGTCATAACTGACAGGAATTAATTGCAGGTGTTTCAAAGTAAAGTGCACAGGCAAATAGTTTGACGTAAGAAAATTAAAGTGGTGATGGGCTGGGCATATGGCTAGGATGAGGAGCCAGTGCATACGGAATCCTGGTAAGGAAAATATGTTTGGATGATCCACATAGGGATGTGAGAAAAACAGTCAGATTGATCATAAGGAAGTACATTGTGAGGATGGGAGGGAATATAACTGGCTTGGCGGTGTCCAAGAGTGGCCTTGGATCCTGGTGGTGTTGAAATGGCAGGTTCTGCAAACAGTAAAATTCCCCTTACCATTTTTGTTACACCATCTTTGTGAAATGATTGTGTGTTCTGTATCTGATGTCACTTTTCTCTTCTTTTTTTCCCCCAAGCTTGCGTATTACGACTACTTACTTGTAAGTACATGTGGCTCTCTAATAGTGCTTGTTTTTGTGTAATGTAGGCTGTTCGCTCTGAACCAGTTGTAGAAATGTCTGCTGAACATGCGGGCACCAAAAAGTGGAATAGCTTGATATTTCACAAGGTATAGCAAGCATGCTGCATGTGGCTGTAACTAACCCATCCTCCTTGCACTATCCCGTGTGGCTTTACATATGTATATCATAATGGTTCCTTGAGAAATTGAATTTTTATCAATTTTATAGGTAGAAATTTTATATAATTTTTTGTTTACTTTTTTATGTTTTCTTTGCTCCAAATGCATGAAATATATCACACCTCTCTGTCTGTGTGCATATTTTGTTGTTAAAGTTGTTCAGCAGATTTTGATGAAATTTGTCATTGGTGGTCTGTGATGGTGCTTCCCAGTGTATTTAATTTGTGTGAGTTGTATTTAAATCATTCAAATTTTATTAAATATAATTAATTATTTACAGTCACATTACTTTATTTCATTGATATATAATACTTTATTAGTGCGCTATGTATTTTGCTGTAAGGTACATTATGCTGAGACATTAAATAATTATTGATTATTTTATTTTTTTATAGTTCTTTAAACAATGCTGTAACTCTGTATAGCATCCAATCATAGGATGATCTGAATGGAGAGGATGTGGAAGGGTGTAGTTATAGCATAATTTGTGGTAATGTCCCAGCATTTGCCTAGGGGGATCTACACATAACCTGGAAGTGCCCAGTGAATATAAAGATTTCTCTCTACTGTCATGTGACACTTTTTATCTGGTAGAAATATACCTAAATTTTGGATGATTGTTCTGCCCGCATATGCAGTGTGGAAGAGTTGAGCAGTGAAGCACATTCCAACGAAAAGTTGATAAATTTTTGTCACCCTTCATGTCCTTATAGTCTCCATCATGAGAGCCTTAAAATCTGACTTAGTTTGGGTAGTTGGTGTCCTGGCCAAGATCAAACCATGCATTTTTAAACGAAAGTCACGAAGTGTTACTTCATGATACATCTTACTGGATGTATAAAACGTGTTTTTGTTATCTCATAAGATCTGTGAGAGATTGTTGGCAAATAGCTGTTAAAATAATAATAATAATAATAATTACAATAATCATTTTTATTATTATTGAATGTATCTAATAAAAGAGCCAAGAGACCATATTGGTGTAGTGTCTTGTTTAAGGGCTGGACACCTGAGGAAATGTGGTTTTTATTCCTGGCAGGGACAAGAGATTTTTCTCTTCTCCACAACATCCAGACCTGCTCTGAGACCCATTCAACATTATGTTCAGTGGGTACGAAGAGCTATTTCTGTGGTGATAATGCTGACCATTACATCCACCTAGTGTGAAGGCTAATATATGGTGCCATACCTCCAATTTCCATATGCCTTCATGGCTTGCAAAGGGGCAACTTTACCTTTTATTTGTACCTTTTATATCTATTACATACATTTCAATACTCTGAAGTTGTGTGTGAAGTTACTGTCCTTGATGTATGTACATTGTGTACATGTGACAGTGTGATGTTAATTGCATATAAAAAATATAAGTTTGTGTTCAACTCCTAAATTCAAGCCAATAAGCATGTGGTTGCAACGTCTTTGTTAGTGACAAATGTTAACAGAAAAATTACCTCAGCTACTAGCATATGTACCATTGACAGCACAGCATACAGTGTATTTTATGCATGATTGAGGTCCTGTCTGTTTTACTTGCAACTTAAGGCAATTTTTGGACTGTCATTACCCAGATCAGTGGGTATGACTGGTGCTGTGACCTTCATAATTGTCAAGTCTCATTCATGCCACTTTCTACCTTGGGGCCATCTGAAGGACATAGTTGACAAGATTCAGCATGTGGAGTGAGCTTTGGCATTTGATGGAAGTGGCTGTAGCTTCACTGCAACACACGTCTGAAATTTTTGGTGTTATAGGACTTGCTTATCAATGTGGACTAAAAAGAGCATATTCAACAACTGTTTTAAACAGTTCATCATCATTAGGATGCTGTTATGTTGATGTGATGTCTAATAAATAAAGGTGCTCCTAATTACCCATCTTACTAATGCTTCCCATTCAATTTGACAAAGAAGTTACAACCATATGTTTTTAGGAACTTGGTTTATGTTAGGAGTAGAAAATGATACTTAATATTCACCCTATGTAATGAATGGTTGCCCAGTTCAGTAACATTAAATTTTGTGTATGCAGTGTGTTATCTGTTGTTAATAAAGCAGTGTTATGTAAAGACATCTTCAAGTATGAATTGGACTTTGTTTCTTTTAACTCTTGGTAAATACTTTTAAGATCTGTTTATGTTTATATCCTATATAGGTTGGTGCGTTGTGTAATTATTTTTATTATTTTATCATTACACATGTCGACAAAGGTACTGTTAACATAAAAGAAGACTTTTTAAATTAATTCGTACAATTTGATTTCAAATCTGGATGCAAAGGTTTTGCATCACATCACAGCTTTGTGTTAGGTGTGCTGAATTTGTAGCTGGAACAGTGTACTTTTTATCACTTTCGTCATTTATCTTAATGTATTGTCATTTCTGTGAGCCATAATGTTAGACTACTGTGTTTGTTAGTATTTTGTTTTCATTTAAGAAACTTTATTTAATATTGCATAGTATGGGGTATGTACAGATATATTCGGGTGTTATGCATTCAGAGGAAAGTAGAGGATAACACAAATTTGTGCATGTTGTAACGATTTGAATGTCACTTTTGTGATCAGGGTACCCGATTTAGTAAAAAACCAGCCTATTTTGTACGTGATACTGAAGTAATGTAAAAATTCCTGGTTGTTTGTAGTGAATTTGATTCTTTGGTGTAACATTGTAGGGAAGTTGTAGTTTTATCTTTGTTTTGATGAAGTGATGTGCTCTGGATAAGGGTCAGTTGTGCGTTCTAGAGTTTATGCCTGATTGTTAGTCTGCTTGTTAGTTCTAGAGTTTGTGTCAGTTGTTATTCTGTGAATGAGTTCTTTAGTTTGTGTTTTTTTTGTTAGTCTGTGAGTGTTTTAGCATAGTTACAATGTTTGTTGAAGAAGGAAGTGGTTGACAGTTGTGTTTATTGCAGCCAAAAGGGGACTACTTGGCACAGAATCCTATTACACATCCACTGTATGGTGCCACACCACAAGAACCTGCTCCTCCTGTGATGCAAAATGTACGTATCTGATGTAATTTGTATGGAACTTACCATACATTTATTTGGCATTTTGAATATTACTGTATCTGCAAAAATAGCATGTTCATGTTTCCCAAAGTGTTTATAGTTTTCTTGCCTGTTTCTTGTATCCTTCACTCTTTCCTTTTTTTCCTCCCTTTTGCATGTCTTTCTCCCACTGTTTCTCTTTTATCCTACAAGTTGGCTGAAGCAGTGGCACTGCTGTCTTTCTTTCTGGAGCTGTTAGTTTTTACTGGTATACTGACTATCCTGAGATTTTTAGTGATCTTTCTTAGTTCCTCCAAAATAATTGCAGGTTGCTACCTTAAATTACACCATTGCTGCTTCCTTCTATTTCGTTCCCCAGTTCATCATCATGCATTCATTTATAGGTGTTTATTGGTATTTCATTCAATAAACTAACATACAACATTCTGACATTGTTATTAAATAAACCCTGAGTTTTAACACCACCAACCTAATAGTTACTCAGCTAGTCCAATTTCTTGCATTGTAGGGAACCCAAAGGTTCATTACCATGCTCACAACATCGTGCTTCTGGCCCCCCTTCTGATCCAGATGGGCCCATTTCACACTTTCCCACCATGTTTATTCTGGATCCATTTTAATATTATACTCCCATCATTGCCTAACTCTTCCAAGTGGTGTCTTTCTGTCAGGTTTCTCCGCAAAGGACCTGCATGCATTTCTCGTCTCTTCCACTATACTGCATGCCCCACCTATCCCATCAACCATGATTTAATCATTGATGTGATGTTTGTTGAAGAGTACAAATTATGAAGCTCCTTATTAGTCAGCTTCCTCCTGCAGCCAGTTCTGTGCACCCTCTTTGGTTCAGACATTCTCGTTGGTACTCAGAGAAGGTAGAAAATAAGTAAAATATTTCAGTTTTCTCTCTTTGGTCTTTCGTTGGCCCTGCCATGGCTCAGGTGGTTAGTTGCCAGCATGTTACCAAAGCATTCTGGGTTCGATCCCGGGCCAGTCTTTGTGGGATTTGTGATGGAAGAGTGGTACTGGAACAGATTTTCTCTGAGTGCTTTGGTTTTCCATTGTTAGTATCATGTCACTAATGCTCAATAGTCATATTTTATTCATCTGCCATCAGTGCTATATAATTGTAGCTGTTGACAGTATTATTAACCCTTTAGTCCCAAAAGTAGACTTTAGTCAGTGCACATTGTGATGATGAGAAAACTGAACATTGATTAAAGTCATTGCCAAGAACATGGGAAGTAATGGTGGCTATTTAAATTGTGGTTCTTTTGCAGGGTTGATCGGGCACTTAATTCCAGTGCCAGAGGGTTGATTGAAACATTGTTCTTTTCTTTCTTCTGTGTCCTCCTCTTCTGTCTTCTTTATTGTGTCCTTTTTTGGTCTCTCCCCATCTGTTTTTAATTTTATCTTATTTGTTTCTTGAGTGGATGAGATTTGTGTCTCTTTTGGAGGCAGATTATTGAGTTGAACTTCATACAAGTCAGGATGATTTTGTTCCTGTCACTAAGCAACCTTGGCTGCATATGGTGTCCTGAAACTGCTGTTTAACTGGACGGGTTGTCATAGTGGTAACACACTCAAATATAGCTTGGCAGTACTCTGATTCAAATATCCTCTGAGGCAGCAACTGGCCTACCTTTTATCAATTCTTCAAAGGACAGAGGATCTTGAATGGGCTGTGATTAATTCCTGTCACATCCTTACCAGTTCATTTAACAGTCATCTTGTTTGTCACTGCTTTAGGCTGTTTAATAGTGACAGCATGTTAAGTAATCCACGGTGGTGGTTTCTATCCCGTGTCTTGCCTTGGCTGAACATGATGGCTGTCAAATGAGTACAAAATCAATTGTATTTTCAGATGGGTGTGAATGGTGGGTATGTTGACCCATTGGTTGGAGCTCCCTATCAACCCCAGCAAGTGTACCCACAGCAACAACCACAGCAGCAGTTTGTGCCCCCAGTTATATCAGCTAAGGTAGCTGAACCCTCCAAACCAAAAGGGCCTATCCCAGAGGAACATATGTATCTGCAGACAGTATTTGAGGAACTACGGAACAGATGTGCGTGTACTGCAACCAATCCAGTAAGTACAGCGTAATGTTTATCAATTCTCCTAGTGTTACATCTGACAGGTTTTTCTTGGTCTTCCTCAATCCCTTCACGCAAATAATACCAGGTTGCTGATAAGTCCTTAGCCCGACCAGGAAGGAAACAAGTTCAAAAGCATGTCAGGGATGCACGCGATTTCAACAAAATTGAGACATGAGCCATCATCAAGTTTCTTTTCCTGGAAGACAAGGTGCCAAAAGAAATCTGTGCCATTCTGACAGAAACATTAGCTTGTTTCCTTCCTGGTCGGGCTAAGGATTTATCAGCAACCCTGTAGCATAGGCATATTGCCCAAAATTTGGCCATGATTGCTTCTTTCTGTATCCTTTCTAATTTATTATTCACTGGTCATCACAACATTCAGCTACTTGGGTGTCATAATTGTCATTGTCATTTTTATCACCCTGCCATCAGAAGTAGTTGAGGTTCTACTACCTACTCCACAACTGAGATCAGTCCCTTCATTATCAGGTCAGACAGGAAGGTTAGGTAGATCAAGCCTGGAAGACGTATGACTGGCTGGTTGGTTAGTCGGTGGATTGGGCCTTCACTGGCTTTGTTGTATAGTACTAAATACATGATCTTTAAGCCTTTCCTGTATGCTGTCAGAAGTTTCTGAATTTCATAGTCTTCTGGCAAATGTCCGTTTTTAGAAGCTCTCTGGCAACTGTTTGTGCATGGTACAATCACAGAGTTTCCAGATTGACTAGAAGATGGCACTGCTGCTGTTAGTATGAACTCCTACTAAATGTTGATACGGTAGAGTTTGCTACATCATGTCTCACTTTGAATCAGGCTGGAGCACATGTGATTGTTCAGTTGTGTCTTGTAAAGTACAAGTGTGTGCTGTTTCATTTGTTATTTTGCCATGCTTAGACAATGACAGTGTGTTGGGATCATATTTTGTTTTAAACTGAGGAAAAATGGTACAGAAATTTTTAAAATGTGAAAGTAGCTTTTGGAATATATACAGTGGGAAGAACACATGTTCTTAAGAGGTCTTAAAAAGCAGTATGATTTCAGTTGAAAATGATGGATGCTCTGGCCATTAATCAATCAGTGAGCAAAACAGGGGAGAGTGTAGATCAAGTGATGGACCTTGTTCTGAAAAATGGAAGAATTAGTGTGCATGAACTTCCTAAGATGTTGGAAATTTTATTTAATTCAGTTCAGAGCATTTTTAAAGACAGTCTGAATGTGTGTCAGTTTGTTGCCAACATAGTGTTCTGCCTGCTGAATGAGGAGTAGAAAGAGAACCTTGTCAGTATGTGCCAGAACCTTCAAGACCGTACATGCTTACCGGATTTAGCACTGTATGAATTCTTTCTTTTCCTGAAAATATGGAGATTTAATATAACCACAATGGGGGGGGGGGTTTGCAGAACACACTTGTTGAATTTTAAACAGTGGATTTCATGAAATGCCTTGAATGGTGGTGTGATTTCTGTGCTGACTGTGTGAGTCCCACAGAAACGCCTGTGTATGTAGGGGACAGCATTGATTAGAAAGGCAGTGTTGTTCTTATGGAGGAATAAATTCAGTCCAGAAACTCTTGAATAGCACTGTATATTTACTGTCGCAGTATGAGTGCTTACCTGAATATTTTACCTCTACTCCTTACAGTCCTTGCCATATGTTATATCAGTTTATCAGATTAACAGATAGTAGGAGCTTTATATTTGCCCCTACCAAAGTGGCTGTTTTTTAATATCTGTGCATATTAATTTGTAATTGGTGTGAATGAGGTTGAAATTAAGCTGGAAGAGGGTGAATGTAGCATTTTGACAGTGTACCATCGGATTCTCTGTCCTGAGGTACGTTATCATTAACATAAGGGTACAGTGTTACATGTGAACTCCATGAAGGAATGTGGAGAAGTGGAGGTATAGCTCCACTCATTCATAATCTCGGCTATATATGGAGGTGAGTGGTCAGCTTCGTGCCCTGACTGCTTTTCTTCTGTGACAGTGGCCCCCCAGTGCCCATTGAATAGGACACTGGCTGGACCCCAGAGCTACTCTGGGCATTTTGGAGAAGAGAATACTGGTCCTTTGCCTGTGGGAATTGTGATTCCCTGGTTGTTCATTCCCTAGCCTGGTTACAATACCAACTGAGCTATCATAAGGTATCTGTTACCTTTGTTAACCCATTGTGAATTAATAATGAACCTTGATGTGGCCAAAAAGGCAACAAACTTTTGAGCCTAACTTGATTTTTGTAGGTAGGTTCATGCTTTTGGGCATTTAAATAAGATTCCAAGTACGTGAAGTGGCCAGTTCATCACCATCTCAATGCTGAATTGAATGGGTGTTCTTCTGTTTCAGCAACTAAAACGGAAGTTAGAAGACGTGTCTAGAAAGCTGGAGAGCCTGTATGATGCCCTGAGGGAATCCAAGGTATGGTCTTGTATTTCATGTGATTGTCCATTCAGGGTGACTCTATGAACTGTGGACATTTTGGGAACTGTATTATTAGGATAATATTTACTTGTGGCTTTTTAGCATGCAGAATTTATTACCTGTTTGTTCATTTTACCGGTAACTACCACATGAAATTTGGGTGATTTGGGTACTACTAACACATTTGATTTTGAAGATTGCTGTCATCTGGAATGTGTCACAGTGTAGTCTGGTAGAAGGGTACTGCTGTTTTAGAGGAACCTGTAGGGTAGCTCTACCCTGATAATGGAGAAAGCAGTTTCCTCTCAAAATGTGGCACATTTCTACCACACTATGCAGCATCACATTCACTGCTGTGAAGAATACGTATATCAGAATCTTATTATGTTTTGGACATTTGAAGTGTGAAGCAGCTGCATGACCAGATGTTCCAATTGACACTCCTCACTCTTCCCCTCAGTTCTTTAAATAAACTTATCTTCTTTGTCTTCCCGCCATAAGTTTTTGTAATTGGATTAAGAAAGAGGAAGAAAGAAAAGAACATTTTATTTGTGATGGAAGCCTTACAGAATATGTGTGTGTGTGTGGAACAAAACTTGCAAACCATGGATTTAAGTATTAAAAAAAATGTGGCCCAAAAGATGCTGTATGACTGCTACATTCAGAAATTGTATTTTTTGCAGTAAATTTTTCTGTGTTAGTTTTGTTCTTTGTCTTCCAGCTTTCACCAGCCACATTGCAGGGCCTACATCAGATAGTGCAGATGGTGCAGATTGGAGACTATACTGGTGGCCTTAACCTTCACACACAACTAGTTTCTGGCTCAGACTTCTCACAGATTGCTAGCTTCATGCCTGGACTGAAAGTTCTTTTACAGTCTGCTCTGCAACTTCAAGTCTATCTGCAGTGAAGTCCGTCTTGAATATACCTCCCTTACAGGAAAATGTATGTCTCAGTTACAGTTTGCAAGCCCTGTGCCAGGTAACTGCAAACAGACATGTTCGTCTAACTTTGTACGACTACATACTAAACCCAGCTGCTTAAATGTCACTTGTTTAGGGCAGAGCAGGTGCTAGAGGCTTAATGGACGGACGCTGATACATTCATTTCACACATATGTTACAGTGACATCTTGTACATGACATGACCACTTTGGGAAGGCAGCTAAGAAGGGTAAGCCCTTAAACTACAACTATGTGATGCAGAGTGAAACTATCCTTGGCATGCACAAATATGTATGCAGCATGCTTGTTGGGTAAGGGACAAGCAGTGGACAGATGAGAGGGTAATAATACATGTCCACTTTATGCAGCATTATATTCTACTTTATTGTGAAGTGCTTTCTGCATAAGTACTCTAGAAAATCATGCCATTGGATTTTATCATGATTCATTTTAAGTCACATATCTGCAACCAGGAAAATATGATTTCAAAATCCTTGATCTTCAGCAGAATTCATTGAAGTTCCTCTGTGTTGTTTCTTTGATGGACCTCAAATTTGAATATTGAACTGAGGAGACACATAAACAAAAGAAATGTAGCACAGGAGTAGTTTGACTGAGACCACAACAATCCTAAAATGAAGAAACATAACATGGGATTCTTCTGTACTCTATGATAAAGAGATTGCAGTGTGGGTTTCCATATTGGTAACTTAAACAGATGTAGATATTGGTTATCATACTTTCAGCAAGCTGAAACGCGAGAGAATATTATCTGGTATAATGCATGGGAAAGGAAGTGTGAATAATAAAATGCAAGCGCAGTAAAACTCTTGATGTTTTTTAATTTAAACTTGTGATACTTTATGTCACATTACTTGTGATATAATGATCCTCATTTACAGATCATGCACCATAAGTCACGTAGGTAGAAACATAGCATAAACCTGGCATTTTGACTTTTCCAAGATGTACAGTGACTCACGGACAGAAACAGTAGCTGAGCGCATTTGCCAACTCTTGTCATATTTGTGACTTTTTCTATCACTTTGTTACTGAAACATTTATCAGTACAGTAGAGAATTTATATACTTTTGCTTGAAACATAAATCATTTTTCAGACAGATAACTTTATGTAATACAACATATAATAATTATTGACTTTATGCTTCTTATCCACAGACTGAAAACTGCTCACGTGAGGGTGAGGAGAGGGGTTAAGAAATACAGCATCATACAGAACATAAAGAGTGAGAATGAATGAATAAGTGAATGAATGTGCTTGTGCTGTGATATTATAAACTCCCTCTCCACCTCCCATATTTTGATGGGGTGGATTCCCATTTAAAATGTACAGCTTCATGCTGACATAACTTAACACTTAATGACTTAAAGTGTGTGTACTTTCCTGCCTGTTTAGATATTGGGTTTTTTTGTGGTTGTTGTAGTAGACATTATAAAGCAATGCTTCATGTGCTTTTTGGGGGCACTAGTACAGCAAATTATGGTGGATTATATTCCTGTACTGTAATGGTAGCAGAGACTGCTTCTGAGACTTCTTTCATGTCTGCTTTACATGGCAGTTAGCACACTGCTTCTTTGTCCTTCAACCAAAATAGTTGCACAACACATATCACCCCTCCTGGTGGTACAATACATCTGTAAGCTCCATGGGCTAAATGAACAAAGATGTCATGTTTTGATTGAGCATTCTGACTGCCTTGATTAATTTAAGTAATCCTTACGTTTGCCAATGATACATAGTCCGTATAGTTTAAAGTAGCTACATGAAATAGTTACAACAATTCAATGGAGTAATGTATATGATCCTTAGGAGGGTGACACAATTTATAAACTGTATGTTTGAAAGTGCCCTGTCTTGTATGTGCAGTCACCATCTTGACCAACCTGCCTGAACCTTGATTGATCTTAGTGATGCCTAGTTTCCAGGTTGCTTGAGGAATGTTGTCCTCTTGAAGAAGAACTGCTGTCCTTGACTGAAAATTAGTTGTTAGCAGGGCTGCTTTACCAGTCATTGGAAATGTGTAAGATACTTGCTGGATCAGCAGTTCTGTAGTTGTGGAATTGCTGCAACAGTTGGCATTGTATATCCAGTGGCATGTCATCATTTCCCCAAAGAAAGGATACTTAGTATGTTCTTGTTTGTGCACATGAGGAATGACTCTCATAGCACACATTTCCTGCTTTCTTCTACCTTTGAGCAGGTGACCAAATAAAGTTTTGGTTGCTTCACTTTACAGTTTTATTGAAAACTGTTTCTGTATGGAAGCTCTTTCATTTCTCAGAAACTGTCTGCACTCTCCAGTGGCATGTTGTGGCAAATCTTAAAGTTATATATATATATATATATGACATTATTATGTCACTACGTGCAGGACTCTGGTCTTTGCTGGCTTCTCTCATAAACCCATTAAGTTTCCACCAACGCTGGAACCCAATGTGCAAATACTGTGGGCAGCAGTATGCCTTATCACATCAGCTGTTGATAATGGGTGCAGTGACAGTCTCCAAAACATTCAGTAGTAAGTCCATTTCCATTTGGCTGGTTGCCCAAGAAGATTTAAGAGGAAATGTATAATTTATTTATATACAGAATTTTAAATATCAATTAAATAATGATGACTGTTTAGTTCAAACCTTCTAGGATATTACTCCCTTTTGACCAGCAGATGGTTCCTGATCTTTTAGAGAAGCATAGTGCCTCCCCCTTCAGGGTCAGGCAGTCCAAGAAGACTAATTAGTTTTGTACATCCACAGGTAGTCAGTAAACCTGGAATAGTAATTGTGATGATTGAAGCTTGCCACGGAAGTTTCATAGGGACAAGTTAGAGTGGGGAGTTGGGCTTCAGTTCATGGTGGGGGCAGAAACTTTTTGTCTTTAAGATATGGCATTAACCAGTCACCACAGTCTTAGTCCTGAGATAAAGAATGTTTCGAGCTGTACTTCCAGTGCTGTATACGTTTTCATCCTGTGTTCCTTAAGCAGAGGGACAACTATACTTTCACGTTAAATTGTTGTGGTGCCTTCACATATTTGTTATTTCAGGTTATCAAGGTCAGTTGGTAAGGCTGTGATGTAACCATGATTTATTTGCATAGAAGTAACTTTGTAGAAATTCTATCCAGTTATCTGGAGGAATAGTTTATGGCTGCCACCGGTAATGATTTTTAAGGAATTATTTATGTCATGTTGTATCTTCTGAAACTAAGCCACTTGTCAATTCAGAAAACATTTTTTTTACTCTTATGTAAAAATGCAAATTTTTTCCTAGAAATACTATGCTGTGTGGCCCAAATTCATTTATTTAACAGTGAAAGGGTTAAGCAGTGTGGTGAATACAACTTCTTATTCATATTCTAAGGGTGCAGAAAAACTCCATGCTTAAACTTGTGAGGTGAAAGGGGTACCACAAAAAAGATATATTGTCCAGGAACTATATGTCGGAGATGCATCCTTGCAGCCCTATGGACTCTCAAATTGGGTCTGACTAAGGTTGAAAATCAAGAAAAACCACTGAAGTATTATGAAAAAAATTTCTATTTTGTACCGTTTAGAGCAGATGTTCAAATGTACAGCCACTGTCCTCAATACACAGCCGACAGTGACGCAGCAGAGACTTACCTTTGCAGTCAAAAATGCCAGGTTGGTGCCCGATGGTTGCTGCTGCCTCAGTGATAAGGGAAATGAGATCCTCTTCAGATTCAACATCTCACCACCACCTACAACAGTTGCTGGATTGGACAGGATGGGCCAATGCCTTGACCTCCCAGGTCACTGGACTTCACACCATTGGACTTCTTCTTATGGGGCCATATTAAAGCCCTGATTTACACATCGCCATTTGATTCTGAAGAGGATCTTATTGCCCATATTGTTGAGATAGCAGGAACCTGGCATTTTTTAATGCACATGTCAGTTGTCAGTCTCTGCTGCGTCGTTGGCTGTGTGTAGAGGTCAGTGGCCGTACATGTGAACATATGCTCTAAATTGGTATGATATACAATATTTTTTAAAATACTTAAGTGGTTTTGCTTGATTTCCAAACTTAGTCAAACTCAGTTTGACAGTCCATGGCACTGCAAGGACGCATTTCCTAACGTATAGTTACTTGACAATAAATCTTTATATTGGTCCTCCCTATCACCTCATGAAGTTTGGGCGTGGAGTTTTTCTGCACCCTGCATTGTCAGCCCATAGGGACATTATTTTATCTGACAAACCAAATAACTACTTCACTCAGGCCTTGTTGTGTGACAGCAGGCAGCACAATGCTCCCTGCTATTCCTTACCATCTTTTAGGTCCATGTTTTTTTGTTCTGTGAGCTGCAGTTATATGTTGGTTTTACCACATTTAAGGAAGGTACTGGAAATGTTTGACCGCCTCTGTGGTCTAGTGGTCGGAGTTTCTGGCCACAGATACAGAGGTCCCGGGTTCGATCCCCGGCGC
>Ga0123352_10007614_pt1 | contig 16734 bp, 7 predicted proteins | sample TergutLab28metaG_FD_89700 | JGI IMG/M metagenome (GOLD analysis project Ga0123352, IMG submission 89700) | Labiotermes labralis P1 segment gut microbial communities from Petit-Saut dam, French Guiana - Lab288 P1 | ecosystem: Host-associated > Arthropoda: Insects > Digestive system > Gut ... | reverse complement strand
TTTTATATGTGAACGCATTTTAACATTAAAATTATTCAATTTTTTTTCCTTTTGGCAGGAGGGTTTAAAAGAAGGCCACCCACCTAGGAAAGTCTCCAACCCCCCCCCCCCCCCCGCAACCCACTCTTAATTTATTCATGCTTAGAGATTTAATTTAATTTCGTTTTAAAATATTTGAAATTTTACAAATTATCAAAAAATTATGTAGTTTTCCCACTTGTGCGCAGTACGATATTTTATTGAACCATCGTGGTAAAAATGTTTGAAAAATACCGGACCATAAGATAGGGCAAAAACGTTCCGGCAGTGATCACTCAGAACAGTTGTCCCGTGGTCAGGATTCGACGCAAAACCACATGAAAATGAAGTAGCAATATCATTGAACAAGCTACAATTTTTTTCATGTTTCTAATAAGTTTCTAAACCATGTAGATATACCGCTGCTTTACTTTATGAAAGTGGTATTGAAATAAAGGTAAAGCAATCCCTTTACAGGCCTGGACAAGCCCATAGGGTTCCAGGAGGTTGAGACTCCAAGATTTCAATGCAGTTGGCACATGAAAGTGGTAAAGTTGTCAGCCCTACGCACCGACCGCCCTACCCCCAGGGAAATTCCTGGTACTATTTGCTGTTGGAGGCTGAGTCCACCTCAGGGCCATTGTGCGGCCGCAAGGATTATGTCAATGAAAAAATTCCAGTGACACCATCGGGAATCGAACCCTCGACCTTCCGGCTTGTAGCGCAATGCCTCAACCAACTGCGCCACTGCTTACCCCGGTATTGTAATATATATCAGTAATTTTTACGAAGAAAATTCCACCCAATGACAATTTAGCTTATGACTTCGGGTTCTGCGCGTACGACGAATGCGTTTTAGTACGTACTGAAGTCTGCCACCGTCCTTAACTTGTTATCTTCGTAAATAATCTGTTTCGTAATTTGGTTTGCTAGATATTTATTCAAATCAAATTGTAGAATATGAACTCCGTCCTGATCCTGCTCGCAAGCTGTCAGCAAACCTGTATGACATATACCATTTCTGTGTGTACAGTGAAAAACTCCTGATGATGTACAGAGGAACTGCCCGAAACATGTAGAGTTTTATCAATAAAATAAATTTGATAAATTAGTGCGTCTATTTGGTTGTATTATAAGACTATAAGAACTGTTTCCTATTGCTCAACTACTACACACAGGCTTTGATGTGCATTGCAGTATGACGAAGACTGTACGCCAGACATGACCTTAAGTTCGGTAGGTGGTTCTCTCCTATATAGCAACCGAAAGATGAGGGGAATAGATTTGTCTTACTTTCTAAAGACTTTAAAACAGACAATGTCTTAATTCTCCAAATTGTGACAGTGCCATTAATTTTGGGTCTTTTTTAAGAAGGTTCTACAACTCTGACTGCGCCCATTCTGTTTCAACACAGTTCCGTGCCAGATTAAAAAGTCTCCTCTCCCCTCCTGAACGCTCCCATCTTTTCTTCTCTTTCTGTCTCTCAAGTTTAGGTGTGGTAACCTAAGGTACCTTAGGTAACTTAACCTGTATTTAAGACAGGGCCCGCTGAGCCTCGTTCACTCTCAGGGGCAACTTAGCTGGCCAGTGTAATAATGATGAACTGCAAGTGTACATTCTTTTCTTTTTTGTCTTTCTGACCATTTTTCCTTCCAATAGGAGGCTGACCTTGTACTGCTATGTTGCCAGATTGTTTAGTAAGTATAAGAAAATTCGTGCTGTCCACCCTAAGACTTTCTTCATAAATTTCTTATCTCAGAAATATTGATTGTACCGTGACAAAAACTAGTGTGTCTCCTTCAAGGCCTACCAAAAAAAACTTTAAAATATTTTAGGCTCATTGGATGTTTATTTACATTTTATGCATTCTAAATACCATGCTGTGAAACAGCCGTCTTGTGGGATCTGAAGATAAATTCGTTTTTTTTTTTAAATTTTTGTCGGCATGGCAAAATTCGTGACACGGCTGTCAAGAGAATCTAAACGTCCAGTTTCAGCCGTCAGATACAGTTTTGAGGAAGTTTCGTGTACAATTTGTTCCCACAAACCACTCCCCAAATATTCGCCTTAATTTTTTTCCTGTAATTTCCTTGTCAGTCATGCCAGGGTTCGTTCTCCGGGACACTTCCCACTAAAATTTTGCATGCATTATCTTTTTCCCTCTCCTAGCTACAAGGTCAGTCCATTGTATTTTCATAGATGTCGCTGTGGTAATAACAGTAAGGTGCCTATAGCCAGTCGCCAAGTTTTTAATCGTGTACTGGAATGTTTTCCTATTGGATTCTTTCCGTACAGCTTATCATCCATATTGTATTGGAAACATTATGAATGGGTTGATTATATCAGTTAATTTCAGTATACTTATGTGCATTTGTTGGTAATATTATTTTATATTTTCATCAATGCGTGGATGATGGGTCATATAAAGAACAAATGTTTATTAATTGAGTTAAATTGCAGATTTTTCGCAGTTTGAAGTCCGTTTCTTGCGAATTTGTTAACAAAATCCTCCACCATACAAGACTTGTTACAAAAATTTTAATCTCCTAGCGTATTCTCCTGCGGCTTGATTTCCCTTTCGATTTTGCCATTTCCACTTTACTTTTTACAAGAATTTTCATCGATTTCACAGGACTTGCGAAGCGTTTAATAGTTCTTGTTTCGGTTAAATAAGCCAACACAAACTAAACTGAAAGCAAAAAAAAAAACACTATGAAATTTACTGCAGTTACCTCTGTTTATATTTTTAAATTGTTGCCACGCACTGACCATAAACCAGTTCATGCCTCAAGTACGTCTATTATAAATACTTGATTTCGGAATAATGTTGTAATTCTTAACGATCAGTGTGCAGAATTTTATCAGTGCTTGCAACTGAAGTTATGAGATCGGCATATTCAAAGTCTGTGAAAAAATAGTGCAGCAGTGCGTATGACTGAAAAATAGTGTAGTCTGAAGGTGTTGGGAAATTGGCTTTTAATAATTTATTTATAGTGCTTATATATATATATATTCATATATTTCATAATTTATTTTATAATACTCTACTGCTGAAGTGAGGATTTATTTGGGCCTAAGAGGGACCAGGTGATAGGATATTGGAGAAGAGTACATAATGAGGAACTTTATGTTCTGTACTCTTCGCCAAATATCATTCGGGTGATCAAACTAAGGAGAATGAGATGGGCGAGGCATGTAGTACGTGTGGGAGAGAGAAGAAGTGCATACAGATTTTGGTGGGAAAATCTTTGGGGAAGAGACCACTTGGAACACCCAGGCGTAGAAGGGAGGATAATATTGAGATGGATCTTTAAGGAGTGGGGTGGGTGCATGGACTGGACTGAACTTTAGGGTTCCATAAAATACGAGGAGTTTCTTGACTAGCCCAGAACCTGTTACCTTCTCAAGAAGGATTCTGCTACATGGAGTTAGTACAAATGGAGTAGTATGAGTATGAATAAAATATTAATCAATTAATTAAATACATCTAACTGTCTCATTTCTGGAACTCCACTTACCTTCCAAAGTGTTCTTCACAGTATCTACGTGACGTTACGCAATTCAAAATTCATCTCCAATACTGGTGACGTGAATCGTGTCCAGAAAGTTCACTTGAGTGAAATTTGTTCCGCACAAATACCTGGAAAGTCTATTCTGATGATAATATTTCAGTTTTTTTTCCCCCTATATCACTTGTTCACATTTACGGCTATTAAGTTACGTTGGTTGTTAGCAAACAGCTTCGTGCTGTTCTACATAGCATATGGAAGTGAGGCTTGGTGTTAGGGTAAGTGTAAGTTCTGAATTTGTCCACTTGTTTTCACGAAATACCTTACAGCAACATGTCCTGTAGCCGAAATCCAGTTGCATTAGAAAAGGCTTCTTTATCATTAAGCAAAGCACTCTGTTTCATAGGCTAGAACTTCTAGCGGTTTTACTGTTAATTATCACTGCGTAGTGAACTATGGCCACGAAAACATATACTTGTTTTGAACGCAAAAGCTAAATCACCTGCACCTAACTGTGTTTACACGGAGACTGATCCTGCAGTCTGTGACGCCTGCCTTCCAAAATTGTGCACAATCGTAAACGTTTTAGAAAGTTATGAGACTTTTTATAACTAGCAAACAATCAGCGGGTACTTTTTAGCTCGGGAGAAAGTTTTTACAGGCCCTAATCTTGTAGACCCTTTTTACGCTGCAGTGTGCACTAAAGAGGTTACAGAAAACCAGAGAATCGCCACGGATGTTTCAGAGACTGTCCACAACACGGCTATAGGGTAGGTAGGTTAAAATAGGTGTTAATTTGATAAGTAATAAAAACCATATCTTTACACTGTATTATTATATTTAACATTTGTTTATTTGTTTACAGTGTTATTTAAGACTTTCGGCCTCGGCTTCATACACGTAACGGAAGTACTTCTGCCATTATATTTTCGTAATTTTCATGCGTAATACAAAGGATAGGAATTAATTTTTTAAACACATGCATTTAATTGGACGGTGAATGGGTTCCTAACGCTATAAGATAGCTACATGTATTTAAGTTTCTCTGCCCTCTGTCCCCACTACTTTTGCATGAGGTCATAATGTCAGGTTTTAATTATTTTCACTGCCACAACCTTATGTCAACATACATTATAATTGTAAACATCTCTAACATTCGAGGCCTGAAATTGTCACTTCAGTTTGTAGACATAGAATAAGCACTTGGAGAGAAGAGAACTTGGAGAAGTGGAAGGAAGAATTGATAGTGAAATACCAGGTGATAAATGAGAAAAATTCGGATAGTCACTAGGAATATATATAGGCTTGGGTATATGGGGATTTGTAGGGTGAGTTAGGTTAGGTTGTCGGTAAGGCGTGCAGCGGGGAGGAGAGTAGACATGCGAATAAGAATGTGCATATTAAACGAAGAGGGAACTACGGATCCTGGACGAAGCAGAAAAGAAAAAAATAATTTATGGTATAAAGTTAAGGGAGGGAGAAAAATTGTAAGCGAAGGAAGTAAGAGAAAAAGAGAAATGGGGGATGGGAATAATGTAGAATCCCTCCATTCCATAGTATGCTTCATCCAGCTCTCGGTCCAGAAGACGCGTCATATGGGAGGGAGTCAAGTCATTGACTTATAAAAATAGACACTCGTAGCTATATGGAAAGTTTGTTGTTCAGTTACGTGGGTGTGTGTAATGTCGACGCGTTGGTGGGTTGGAGAGAGGAAGTGATTGCGAATGCAGAAGAAGAAAGAAAGGGCCCAGGCTATGTGACCCTTAACCGTATTAGGCGGCTGAATTTCGAAACACGAATGTTAAATTGGATTAATTGTAGAATTAGTATATATCGAGGCTTGACTCCTTATGCAGGCTGGCTTGTGAAGTCACTAATTTTTCTGTTTTAAGGTACTAATAGAGTTCTAAATTCTGTCGCAGTTTTGGCATCAAATCCGAGATGCTGCAGTTACTAAACTAATACGTTAATCAACTCTCATTTTACCGCAGACCTCAAAATGAAGAACTTTGTCCTTCAGTACAGTAACAGTCGCCTGGAGACGGGAATTAGCCAACGGAAGCAAGTATTCTTGGCCCGTTTCAAATGCACCAGAGACAAAGGACCGAATGGAGTGTAATGCTGATACAACTTTGCCTGAGAAAAGGGGATATTTTCCTGTATCTGTTACAAATAACCCCCTTTCACTATAACCCATTGCAATGTGTGGTTGTAATACTGTTGATTCGTGTCCTAGAGGTTCCAGTTGCGATTCTCGGGCGGGACCACCGACTGTCCTGACTGAGGTTTTCCGTGCGTTTCCTAATTAATTTAAGGCAAATTGCCGTTGGTATCTTCGTTATGACAGGACCACTTCTAAGTGCTTCCTGATACATAATTCACAAATCAACCTGTCATAAATCCGACATATGTAGTCCGTTTATTAACAGCCTCATAAATAAACCCCAGAAGTAACCCATAATATTCATTCCCTTTATGATTGTAGGTAATTTACAGCTTGTATATCCCGAAAGTGACAATTATTTCTTCATATAAATGGTGAACTTTTCAAAAAAAGCTACCGAATTCTAATACGATTAGCAAGCATGAAACATATTTAACCCTTCATGTATTCAATTTAAATTGAGTTACTTTTCAGGATTCAGTCCCAACCCAAAAATTCATATCTTCTGGGGTGTTACGCCTTGTCGATTGGTAAATGTCCATCTTCAGGGTGGCAGTCCAAGAAGCGTTGGTGGCTAGCAAAGGACACTGTCAGTTACAATAAGGCAAGCCGGTTATTGGCGTTAATGTTATAATCTCGGTTTATTGTGTGTAGTTTGTGAAAGCTAAATGTGCTGGTATGCATACTTACAACTGACTTTTCAAATGTTAATTCTCTGTAGCGTTTACCTGGCATATTCATTTGATATCAAGCGATTTCTGTTCTTCTCCAGCTACGAACATTCACCCTCACCGTTACTTTGGAGATAATAGGAGATATGTTACTATTTCCATTTTTGGATGCATATGCTTGTGTAACTTATAGACCTATTAATCATGAAGGTGTCTCAACTTTTTACTACTGCATGGCATCGAATCTTGCTACTCTGAGTAATGATGGCCGTGCAAACTTCTGAAGTGTTGATACCAACATTATATTATGGAGGTTTTTATGACTATATATGATGCAAATTCTGCAGCTTTCTTTACGGTCGTGTGTGTTTGCGGTAGAAATTTAAATTCCTTTCTTAGATGTCATTTCGTGATGTGGCTTAATTGTGCTTTTATCACAAAACAGTATCATTTAAAGAAGATAATTGTATCGAGGGCGAGTTGTCTCTCTCCTCATTGTGCACCAAGTATGAGCTCTTCAGCATCTTGGCAGTACTTTGCGTCACTTGCTAATTGCACTTGATTTTTTATGTTTCTTTAGTACCGGCCTAGAATAATAAGTTCTGAAGTTTAAATCCCTGTGTGATATGCGTGCAACGTTTCATGCCGCTGCTTCGAACTTCCGGTGGTTAGACACAAAAACTCTCCGCTCTTGCTATGGGGGTTGACACTTTGTTGAGTCAGCGAGTGTGGTACTTCGGGGGATGTTTGGAAGAGGAAGATGGCGGGTGTTCCTGGCAGAGAGATATTGCTCAAGGAAGAATGAGGACTATGAAGTAGTAACGTAAAAGGGTGTAAGAAATAGACGAATGACCTGCAGTGAAGACGAGTTAGTGGACCACAATAAATTAGCATGCTATACTAGTTTCGAGTGACAGCAGGACGTTTTTATGGGCGTTACTAAAAAAAGGTTGTTGTTTACTGCAATAACTAGGTTTTAGAGTTACAATAATTGCTACAGCGTTCACTTGAATTCTGACTGTAAATGTGAGAGTGATAAGCGTAATCGCATTCTTATCGATTTGCTTAGTGGTGCATTGCATGTGGACGTCCACATTGTAAGTGATTTCTGCGATAATAATGGAGTACAAAAACGCGAAATTGTAGCAGCGTGAGACGCGTGTATACTCAAACTACGGGAATGCATACACGGACTTTGCCAGAATTGGAATAATATATAGGTATCAGAAATAACAGTGTATTAATTAGTAGTTTAAGCAAAAAACCTGCCCCATTTCATTATGTTTGTCCAACACGCAATATATTACACGTTATGAAAGGTAAAGCAAATCCTGTTCGGGTCTGGGTGGCCTCTGGAGGTTCCAGGAAGCACTGGATCCCAAATTTCAAGACAATCGGTGCATGAAGGTGACTAGTTTTTCGGCCCAACACACCGCCCGGCTTTACTCTCCAGTAAGTATTTTTGGTACTCATTTCTATTAGAGACTGAGTCGTTCCCAGGACCACATTGCCGCCGGAAGGATTATGCCAATGAAAAATTCCAACGAACCCATCTGTAACCGAACACGCGACCTTCTGGTTGTAGCGCAATGCCTCAACAAGCTGAAATACACAATATGGTGATGGATATTGTGCTGTTCTCAGGCATTAAAGCCACAGTGCTTGTAATTCCTAGTGCCGAATTTCAAGGCTTAGTACGTTCTTCCAGCAATACCTCGCAAGTGTTCTTATTGCTTGAAGAAGTTAAGGAATGTCAGAATCTTAAATCAGCAGATAAATTATAATGCGCCAGTTTTTATTTTTTCCACGAGTTGTGTCCACATATGTCATTGACACACTCGATTATTAATGAGATTTGTGCACGAAAGTATTACACTTTCAGTAAGATTTGATTTCTTCAGTTATTGTTCCATGTAGGAATTGGAAGTTCTGGCTATGCGAGATCTCATACACTCATTGTCTCCTTCACAGTTCACGGTATTTAACAACGCCTTCTTTGTGTTTGATTATATGACGAAGAATAATTTAGATTTAAAGCTGAAACGAAAGGTAATCGTCTCAAACTGTGGAGGTTCTAGAGAAAATACTGTTAACTGTCAGGCATAACAAACTGTAATGTAAAACTTTCCTTGTGAGGGAAGTGAAGACGCAGCCGTAATCATTCTTAACCGTTGCACGAGTTGGGGTGAGTGGTTAGCTTCAAGTCCCTACAAATTTTCGCTCCCCCCCCCCCTTAAAATAGTCACCGGTACACGTTAAATATGAGTACAGGACCAGTTCCGACACTCTGGAAGTGGGATAACTTATCATGTCCCAAAAGACTATGATGTTCCTACTCCTTGCAAAGCAAACAATTGTTACAAATATTCCATAACGTCGAGGAATCCGGACGACGTAGTAAACTTACACATCGTAGTTGAGATGCACGATTTTACGCCGGACATAGAAATGAAGTCAGTAATCTTAAAAAGTTCTTCCCGCGGGCTATCCTACGTTGTTGCGCACGAGGAAGTTTAGGGAACTGAACGAAATCAAATGTCGAGAACTGGTCTGTTTCAATTAACTAAAGAGATATGGCTTGTTTTGTTTCGGGGTAGGAAATAAATATAGTTTATTGCTATAGGAATTTTTGAACCCAAATCCGTTTATGGGAACGAATCAACTGAAGATTCTGACCCATAACTCGAGGCTGGCAAAGAATGTAGGCTTCTAGACCTATCATGATACAGCGCAGGATGTAAAGCAGTTGTGACAACATGAATGCCGATAAGTGATGAGGCACGTGCGGTGGACTGTAGTGTGGGTTTACCAACAGCAAGAGCATAGTTTAACCTATATTGTCCGGAACAGGTACACTTATTATACGAGGTAAATTTGCCCTTGTACTTCCCGTAAAGTTTTGTAGGCAGTGTGGACGCACTGCTCCAGTCACAACAGTTTTATTTCTTGACGTTTTATTGGAGCACCGGAACTCGGTGATGCTTAAATAAGATGAAATTTGAATTTTAATAACAGAAACATGTGATTGCGTGCACGTTGGCAAAACTTTCGCCAACATTACGAATATCGGTATTTGGATATTTGGCTTCCAGTATAATATAACACAGAGCCTTATGTTCCTGCTCTTCAGGAATGACTTGTAACTTGTTGGAAAATTGTGTGTGTGTGTGTGTGTGCAAGTTGTTTAATTTCATTTTGAAGGGAACTGTTTATTCAAATAAGGTGGAATATTTTACTTTTTGTCCAGAATTTTTTCCTTGCTTTGTGTGTTTTCAACTTTGCTATCTCTGTGCGTTTCACAAAATATTTTTACTGCTATGAGTGTTCCATTTCTTTTTTCTTCTATTTCTTTACGCACTGCAGTGACAGTTGTTGCTTTGTGCGAGATCTCTGCAAGTCCATTTTTCCATGCACTAAGCAAAGCTAGAAAAGCAATGGTATTATCTTGAAGACAAGCGGCTAAACTTACAGTCCGTTCAGCATGTAATACTTCAATCGGTCTCTGACATTAACTTTATTAAGTTTTTTTTACCTTACCTACGCCTTTTAAGGTGGGCCCGGTAGCGCAGTCGGTATAGCTACTGAGCTGCGGGCTAGACGGTCCGGGATCTAATCCCGGTAGGGACGAGATTTTACGCCCGTCCAGACCGGCCCTGGGGCCAACCCAGCCTCCTGTAAAATGGGTACAGGGTCTTTCCCAGGCGTAAATTGCGGCCGGGGCGTGCTGCTGACCACTCACCCCCTTATAGTGCCGCGGTCATGGAAGAGTAGAGCTATACCTCTACCCACCCTCTGGGCCACATTTGGCCTGTAACGGTAACACTTTACCTTTGTTACACCATTTAAGACACAGTAGTCACTGTATTCTAACACTTACACTTAATTTTAAAATATATCCATATATCCATATTTTGTCCACACAACCTAATTAAATTATTTATATTATTCTCTCATTCGTTGGACATTATTTCCTCGAGCACCATTTTTACAAATTTCTATCACTAATGCAGGAACTGAATGATTATGCACCTGCAATATGGATCGATGTCAGTCCCCAAAATATCGTGCCACAATTCAAGTGAAGGGATCGGAATAATAATGTGAGATTTTTTGTGGACAAAGCGACGTTGGGAGAAGTTTTTCTCACAGCACTTCGGCTTTCCCCTATCAGTAACGTACCACCAATACTCCGCACTCATCTTCGGCTTAGTCTGCTTTCACCAGAATACAAGTGGTCGAAGCCCGAGAACGTTGAATCAAAGCAGTGCCATCTCCGACATAGAAACGCACTGGATAGAACCTGCTGTCACGTCTGTCCTAAAGGAGTTACCGTAATTGCTAAGCTATGGTTCCATTAAGTAAACTGCATAAAGCGTCTCTTCTTATGGTGTATTCTTAACTGTACAGCAGATGGCTGTAACATGAAGATTCAAGTCTTGTGTCATGTTAACGCCGTATCGACAACTGTGTCCAGCTTCGGGGTCAAATAACTTCTTTTTATTCCAACACAAGGGGTTGTGTAAGTTTAAAATTCAGGGTCAAACAGACCACTTTGTTTAGAGTGTTTGGCCCTGAAGAGGGACACATTACACTTCTCCGAAACGTCGGTAACTGTGTGATGGTATGCAGTGCATAAACCCCAGAAGACTTCAATCAGCACCGCTCTGAGAACCTCAAAACTTGCACAGCTGTAGCATGTAATGGTCCTGTATTAACGTAATTGTTAATTGTAATTTCTTTCTGTTGCAGGTAAGGGAGCTTATTCATCATGATGGCCTCACTGAATCTCCATGCGGTTCTTCATTCTATCTCTGCCTTCTTGTTGGTCAGGACAAAGTCTGTAAGCTCCTTGGTTGTTGCATGATTGTGTTACTTCGGAGTAAGTTTCTTGAACGTGTTTTTGCAACATCTTCGCCTGAAAATATTGAGATATGTCTGTACATAGGAGAGCAAGTGTCAAGCACTATTACAGCTAACATTTTCATAAGACCGTCGCATCGGTTAATGGTATTTTCCAGTTTCAGTTATCACATTAGGTAGGCCTGTATTATAGAAATCTTTAAAATGTGTACGCGTACTGAATTCTGGGGTTGGGATAACGGGTTGTTGATGTCGGTTGTTCGTATTTGATTGTAGAATTGATTTGAAATCCAATATAATTGACTGGAATGTGTTGTTGCTTAGGTTATAAAATGTAGGATTATGTTTGTTCTAAAATTGGGAAAAAAGTGCTGCCTCTTTCTTCAGGGTGATTATTTCATTCAAAGGATACTGAATTATTCACCTGAGACTAATTCAGCCACCCTGAAGACGGCGACAACACGATTGTCCGAAATGACGGAACAGTGTTATGATCATACACAGTCTAACGACCAAGAAATATTTTCTAAAACCCAACTCGAAAGCCTGAAATTTTGCAACTTGTATCTCGTTTTTATGTTTTAACATCTACATCAACCCTGCGTGTGAAATATACACGTAATAAACATGTGAAAGTGTAGACAGCTCTAGGCTTAAGTGACTATGAATGCCATAGTATTTGCCAATTTCTGAAATCAGATTACCGTAGTAACCAGAGGGATGCACGGAACGGCTCGGAAAGTGGCAACTTAAAAGGCGTCGTTGGCCATGTTGCCCATAGTACCATTTTTCCTTAGGATCAGTCTTTCAGTTTCAGCAGCTTAACGAACTTTAATCGGAGATATTCCAAACTGTTCTCTTCGTACTAAATGTAGATAAATTTTAACTGATTTTGTATCCTATAATTTAGTCCCCACTGTATTCGAGTTTTATACAATGTAGTAGGTTATTCTGCCTGCTCTAATTGCATCCCATGGTACTCTAATTTCATAAATAATACGCAGATTACTCAGGCCAGGACCCTTCACCTTCAGGTTGTGTTCTGATGCACCTGTCTCTGTAGTCCACTATGCCGGAATGTGTTATTTCTACAATGCTTGCAGTTGCGTCGTTTTGCTGTGTTTAAATGTCTAGACGTCCCCAGATCTCTCGCATCTGATACTTCGATTAGAAGCAATAAGAAATCCCTGAATTTCTTATGTTGGCAGGTTTGCCAGATCTGCTGTGAAAAGCCGCTCTTTCAAAATGTACACAGCACAAATGTATGGCTTTTTATTCTGTAGCTGTTGTAGAAAGAATGATGAACACTTCCTTGCTTTTATTCTTTAACAAAAACGAAAACAATTGCGACAGTAATAAAAGTAACAATAGAAGTGCTGCTCATGAAACTGTTTTAGAAAATCCGAGTATTGCTCAGTCATCACTCTACGTTGCAGGCACTATCCAACATTTTGTACCAGTATACATATACATGTTGCAGTACATCAGTAGCGCCATTAGGCATGGAGCATACGTACTGCCTTGTCATAAACACCAGCAGTGACAAGGCATTAACAGCCCTCAGACCACATTAAAGAATCACATAGCGTTATGAACGCACAACGTTGGGAAGTGAAACACACGTAGTTGAACCTGAATTATACGAACTACAATATGACGTACAAATTTCTGGTTCCTCTTTGTTGATTATCGCAGAGAATTTAATATTTCTACGTTTGTTATTCTTGTTTGCACATATAGCATTTAGTGAAAAGTTGATATGCGAATGTATGCAGTATGTGTCTGCATATAGCAGTGAGGCGACAAGCTTGAAAGGAAAAATGTGACAGGGAGTGAATTCTTGAGTTGCTGCTTTGAAGAATTCTATCGGCATTTACTCGTACCTCGTCGTAAATATGTATGAAATATAACAATGAATTATTATTTTTTTTGGCAGCAATTAAAGTAAAATTTTTACATGTCAGTAAAGTAATAGAATATGGTTGCTCTTATGATAGACAAGCGAATAATAACGATAGCGTGGAAAATTTCAACCATGTCTTCAGATTGAAAATTGTTATACATTAATTATTTACTTGAATGATCTTGTGTTTCTGTATTTTAGTAGTCGTATCGACACAATTTGAGGAAGCCTGCTATTGGTGTTATGAGGTGGAATTAAAAACAAATGAGCAGAGCAGATCATTGTCTAGAGTAATGTGAACGCTTGTCCCGTTATGCTACTTAGAACCATGTGAACAGAGCAAGTACATGCCAATTAAAATGGGAAAATTAGAAACCTGTTTTTATAACTTCCGGAAGATATTTAGAAAAATTTAGAATCGTATTGTTTGTGCAGAATTCTCAGGAATATATTACAGTTTTGTCCATGATGGTAATTTTTTTCAGGCTTTAATTAATTTGTTGCAAGAAAGGTGAAATTTTACTTCCTAGATTCGTATTTATAAAAAAAATGTACCATTATTATGAACACTGGCAGGAGAAATCCTTGCTTGTTTTCCGTTAAGAAACGATCAGCGTAATTGTATGAGGCACTTAAGCCTCTAAGGCAACCCACATCTTTATACCAATAATGTCGTGAGTTTTGGGGTAATTCGTATGTACAGCTTTTATCCGTTTGAAAGTTTCCAGATTCACGCGAAAGATAGACCTAGTTACATCAATTAATATCATCATGTTTTCCTAACAGTTTCAAAATTTTGCTGTAGGTAGTGGCGTTTAGCAATATCTTACCGCCTTTTCTATAAAGTTACTATCAAAAGCAATACTTATCTATTCACCAGTAAGATTAAATCTTGTTATTAAAGATAATTGTGATGTACTCCCTCTAATCCTTTGTTGAGAAATATAATTTCCAATAACCAGAACATGAAATGATTTTTCCGAAAGTCTACAAAAGAAAAACGCGAGAAACAAGAAATATGATTGTTACTCAGTGACGTAATATTCTTGCATCCTTATGTAGTAGCATGGTAATCAAAAACTCTTCACTAATCATTATTCAACGTAGAAGAACAAATTGTTTCATAAGTTATAGCCCACGTGTGAAAGCCCAACCCATATGAATAAAAAAGAATGAAGCAAGAAGTTACAATATCCAACCCTCGTCATTAAAACACATCTAAATCCTTCATTTATGTGGCTTGTTTTAACCTGAAGAGACTGTACATTCACGGTGATTTATTAACGAAATGTAATATAAGACAGACCTTAAGAGCGTCTTGCATCTGATAAATATCTCTTTGAGCTGATCCATAATTTAATACGTGCCACACGTGAATAACATTACTGGTATATCTATATATCTCTTACGTTTAAGAGAGTGGCCGTTTTAAACGTGATTAGAGAGAAAGAGACAGTGGTTAGGTAGTGCAAGATTTCCTTCAAATTCTCTGCTATTCAAAAAACAAATTATTTGAAACACACGAAAAATATGTTTATCTAGAAATTATTCAGAATAAAACACGAAATTTTGATTTTGAGGTTTGAAACAGTGCATTAAGCTGCGTCTGTTGACACTTGACCATCGCACGTGAAGTATGCGTGACTTCAGACTTCAGCCGCGAAGTATCCGTGAACTGCGCACACCACTACTCGCTGCGCAATAGACCAGAAGAGCATAGTTTCATCACTCGTGAAGATTGCCTTCTATCGTATGGCGCCGTGACGATCCGTCGATATTAGCGGCACTCCGTAGGAGCTTTCTGCCTCTGTCTTCAGGGTAAGAGGAGGAAGCAACACACAGTTCCGAAAAGTCGGTAGCTCTGCTATGTCTCAGAAATTACGAATGTTTACCAACACTGTTGTTAGAATCTCATTTTTCATAACTTGTGTGTCTACATATAGTTATGTATGGGTGTGAAACGTGGTCATTCACACTGACGGAGGAGCGTATGCTGAAGGTGCTAGATAATAGGATGCTGAAGAGAACATTTGGGTCTAAGGGGGACGAGGTAACAGGGGAGTGGAAAAAAAAAAAAACTACTCAGTGAGGAGCTCAGTAATCTGTACTCCTCACCAAATATCTTTCGAGTGGTCAAGTCGAGAAGAATGAGTTGGACGGGACATGTTGCGCGTGTGGGGGAGATGAGAGACATATACAGGGTGTTGGCGGGGATACCTGAAGAAAAGAGACCATTTGGGAGACCCAAGCATAGTTGGGAGGATGATAATAATAAGATGCATCTTCAGGAAGTGTGATGTGGGACAAGCTGGCTGAGGATAGGGACAGGTGGCGGGCACTTATGAATGCAGTAATGAACTTTCATGTTCCATAAAATGCAAGGAATTTCTTGACTAGCTGAGAACCGGGTAGCTTCTCAAGAAGGACTCTGTTCCATACAGTAAGTAAATAAGTAAGTAAGTCAGTAAGTGCGTAATGTGTCCACATATCGAAGGTGAAGTTGTCACTGAATTAAGACGTTATAGGGTTTGGTGAATTGGTAGTAGTGCACAAAGTTCGGGCATGGCCGTTTTGACTTCGTGTGTTATGTTTAATGTTAGTGCCTCTTCCTTTTTCGTAGCAATGTATGCCACCAGCTTAACTGCCAAATACAGAATTTGTGTAGCTGAGGAATGCAGATGAATTGTTTCGGGGTAAATCCTTGGACTTCGTGTTTTATCAAATTTTGAGATATCCCTGAGCTGTTTCGTTAAGATTTAAAAGCCGACTAATTTTCCAAGTAGTGTGAGAGCAAGTTAGCCAAAAACGTATATGATGTTAGACGTTAAATAATCAGTATCGCAAAAAAAAAAAGATCCGTCATTTTTTCTCTTCCTCAACCAGATCAGGTCAGAATATCATAACTGACTTGAGATTTATTGTCGCTGCTTTTCTAACATACTTTGCAGAAATGCGCCTGTTACATTCATTACTTCTGTATATCTATTTTTCCGTCTGTCCTTCTGCCTAAATGTAACAACTTGAGAACAATTGAACAGATTTATGGGATTTTGTATTGGATTATTTGACAGTTCATAGATTTCTAATTTTGTTTTAAATTCGGCATTATTATTGGAAATGTTACTTGGATATCAAAAGTACTTTTTGCTCATATCTCAGGCATTACCTTTTAAACGTTTACAGATTATCAGAGCGAAAAATATTTTGAACAAAGGCCATAGAGAGACATGAAGTGCCTCTCATTTCCAATATATTTTTTGTTTCAGGGAAGGAGCGATTACTTTCTGTGTAAGTATATGTATGTATGTATGTACTCCTCACCCAATATTCTGCAGGTGATAAAATCGACAAAAATGAGATGGGCTGGGCATGTGGTGCGTATGGGTGAGGAGAGGGGGGTGTATAGGGTCTTTGTGGGGAAACCGGAGGGAAGAATACCACTGGGGAGACCTAGGCGTAGATGGGTGGATAATATTAGGATGATCACCAGGAGGTGGGATGTGGGTATATGGACTGGATTGGGCTGGCCCAGGATAGAGACAGTTGGCGGACGCTTGTGAGTGCGGTAATGAACCTTCGGGTTCCGTGAAATGCGGGGAATTTCTTGAC
>Ga0123352_10007609_pt1 | contig 16738 bp, 9 predicted proteins | sample TergutLab28metaG_FD_89700 | JGI IMG/M metagenome (GOLD analysis project Ga0123352, IMG submission 89700) | Labiotermes labralis P1 segment gut microbial communities from Petit-Saut dam, French Guiana - Lab288 P1 | ecosystem: Host-associated > Arthropoda: Insects > Digestive system > Gut ... | reverse complement strand
GGATGGTGAATGTAAAATTTTGTCAGGGGGAGGGTTCTCTTGTGGAATGAAATATATTTTGAATCGGAAAGAAGGGGGGGGGGGGGGGAACATATTGACTAGCTGTGAAACTATCAGCTCCTAAACTAATGCTTCAAGTAGCTAGTTAGTTAACTGTCCAAAAATGACTTATAATTTATTTAATAAAACCAATTAATAAGACAAAACAACACTCTGTTGATCAGTTTGTCAGTTCATAAGGTGATCCAAAACACACACACACACAAACAAACACATAATTTTCACAGTACAGCAAAAAATTTGTTTCTCAGGTACTTTGTTTTGTGGCAAGTTTGTTCTAATAACATATTTTTGGTACTCATTTTAATATTGCTGATCTCCTTGAGAAAAAAGTTAGCTACTAGAACACCTGAGATACAACAAACACTATGCTGTATATTTTAACTGTTTTCAGTGTTTCCTAAATGTTTTTATATTTAATTTCTTCACCATATCCAAATTAAAATGATGATTCCTAAGTTATCATTCTATCCATTGGCAAAACAGATCTTTTGGGACCCCCTTTTTTCCCCATTGATGTCAGATACATGAACATCTGCTCTATGCATCTGGAATCAAAACATACGTTCTAATTTCTGTGTGACTAAGATACTGAAAAGGCTGAACAGTGTCAGATGTTCAAAAGCTGCCCCTTTACCTAAACATCATACTAAGAAGGAACTAGATGGACTTGAGTGGTAGGTCCATGGTCCGGTTTCTGACAGTAAGAGTTCAATTTGACCAACTAGAGAGGTTGCTAGCTGGATGTGGTGACAAGGAGAACAGTTCTGCTCCTGCTGGGAAATAAACCCTGAACATTCCGCCTGTAGCTAGTCACCTTCCTGGAAAAGATTATTCGTAATAAAAAATTTTTTTTAACACTTTGATTGAAAACACTTATTTTGTTAATGTTTTGAAGGAGATGCAAAACGAGGAGATGGCTCTCACTGTGATCTCTGTGGATGCTCCACCCCCACTGTACGCTGTGATAAGTGCGCTCATCAGATCTTCTGTCTCTCCTGTGATGACATGTACCACAGGCACCCCAAGCGACAGAGCCATGTCAGAAAGGTAGGTATCAGCCTTCAGCTTTTGATTTGTTATAGCTTCAAACAACCCTAAATGTGCCTGCTTCAAGCAGAACACTTTTATGTGCATAGAATGGGTAAGATACATTAAATACCCCCTGAGGATAAACACCAGATGGTCAAAACATGTTGGGGATATGTGAATGGTTTCATTCAATAGGTGCATACAGTAATGTTGTGATTGAAGGTTTATTTGTTTTGGTAATGAGTAAGGTGCTGCTTTGGAGAGGCTGTCTCATGCCATAGTTTCTGTATCAGTCAAAAATCAGACACTTGTCACTTAACCACTAATTTGAAAACACAGTTTTCTGTGAATGGAGCTCACAGTACTGACAACATATTTTGCCACACCGATTTAGCCTTTCTCTTTATTCTTCTAATTTAAAACATTCTTAATCATTTCACAACTAGAACAAACAAGGAGTTCCTTAGAACAATATTTTTTTATTTTTATGTAATAAAGCTGTCAGTTACTGAGATTATATATTAGTGACAGATGAATAAATGAGTATGGAGCACTGGAGCAATGGTACTCTTAGGAGAAACTTGAAGTACTCAAACAAAACCTACTCCAATGTCACTTAGTCCACAAAAATCCCCCTGGCCTGGGAATGAACCCCAGCATCCATGCAAAGAGGCTGATGACTAACTGCCTGAGCCATGGCATGGCCCAGCAGAATGATAGATCAAAAGGCAGAAAAATACTGTGTGTACAAATTACACAATTTTATGCTTTATGTGATATGATGATGGAACAAATGGAACAAAATATATGTTTAACATATATTAATATCACGATGATGCAAGTGGAGAAATATATATATATATATATATATATATAATACTCCAATTGTGAACTCTGAGGTATGTTATCAACAGTAACTCATAATTATGCCCACAGGCTCTAGAAACTTCCAGGTTCCAAACGTTCCGTCCTCCACTGCCACCCAAAAACGAACATGTTCTTGCACCTGTACCACCCCCAAGAAAGAACAAACGACCTGGCAGCAGCAACAGCCGAATGGGGACACCTAGTCCTGATCAGGTAAACAAGGATCGCAACTGTGCGGTGTGTTAGCCTCACCTCAAACTCCGCAATCCCTTACATAAAAATACCACTAGCTTTTTAAAGCATAACAATACAGTGCTTCCCAGCTACATAATAATAGCTTTCAGACACAGTATAATTTATATGGGTGCATATATATGAAATACTGAATTGTCTGCAACATGGACTAAAATACACAGAAAACTTTTAAGCTGCAATATCTCTTCAAACACACCAAACCCTTGGTTTTTATATTCAGTTTCCTGTTAACCAAGTCCAATTCCGGAAAGTGACATTAATATGATGTACAGGCCTATAGCTAAAGACGGTACTCCAGTGTTACTTTTCAAGAAGGTCAGTCCTTGAAAAGACCACATGATTTTCATAGTTCCAACAGAGCGTGTTTCATTGGATGCATGCCATGACTGCAAATACTATTACATTTTAAATTTAACTCATGCTCATAACATGCAAATACCAAACAAGCAGATAAATGAAGGTCACTGCAACTTCATGTGTCAATGAATGCTGGAAGGAGCACCTTAATGAGGCACAAATTATGTTTACAGCCACTCTCACAGCAATCAAGACGCAGTTTTGACAGGTTTCTTTTTGAACGGGATTCAGTTTCTCAAATAATGGCACTGTCTCCCTTTAATACTAAAAATTTTCAATCCATTTTATATTATTCATTCTGTGCATTAAGAGATAACCAATATTTTAACAGCCAACTAAATGTACAATATACTATAAAAATATTAGAAATTTTCAATCAGTCAACTCAGTAAATCATACAGTAGATTGACAAGAATAAAGGATTCCCAAAACATGAGCCTACAACTAGTTTCAACAAAAAGACCACATTACCTCATCTGGGGCAATTATGAGCTCTTTTCAAAATGATGCTGCAATACAGAACACAAAAACTCTTTCATAAATGCATTGAGCAATCAGTTCAGGAACTGAACATAACAGGGGTTTTCACTTCATATTGTAGCACCATCCCAAAAACATGACTCATTAAATCCTGCATATGGATCAAGTACCAGATAAATATATGGTAGCTTTTATTTTTTCATATGTATGCACACATAAACATAAAATATCTGAATTTTGACGTTTTGCTCACCGTGCATCTCTGTATATTTATCTCGGTGATTAACCAACTTGATGATGCACAAAATTTTTGTTTTACAATAAGTTTATTTCATGCCTCTACATGTTTCGAGCACCATTTGCTCATCATCAGGAGGTCAAAATTGCATTGCACAGCCTCTGGTATCATCACACCTATAGGTGTGATGATACCATTACACCTATAGGTATGATGATACCAGAGGCTGTGTAATGCAATTTTGACCTCCTGATGATGAGCACATGGTGCTCGAAACATGTAGAGGCATGAAATAAATTTATTGTAAAACAAAAATTTTGTGCATCAATTTGATTAATCACTGAGATAAATAAAATATCTGATTACAAAACAAACTGATGACACACAAGCAAAAATATTCCTTTGCAAACCTAACTAGAGAAATGTATTCTTATTTTAATACGATGTGAGTTTAAAATGTTAGTTGTAGTATATCTGAAAATCACACCTTATCTTGTACCTGCTAAAGTGTGTTAGATTAACATTAGATTGTCACGTATATAACTTAAATCAAAATTATGTGATATAAAGACTGCTGTAAAAACAACTACAATATGTTACTTATTGATGTCAAAATCAAAAATGTTTTTGCTGATAATATATATTTTATTTCTTCAAAATAATCTTTTATTATATATGTGTTGCAGTTGTTTATATCTGTTTTCTGCCCTGCATCACAAAACCAGATATCCAAAAATCCATAACAGTTCAATGACAACTACTGAAGTACATGCAAATCCTGACACAAGCACACAATAGTACTCCCCATGTCCTTAAAATCATTATGTTATAATGTTCAAAAACATTTTTTTACCACTTATCTTACATGCTGACAGAAGACTGTACACACAACAATATTTCAAAAGTATAGAACCACGATGAAAAAATCAGACAGCCGAAAGTTGCATCAATTTCTGTTTCAGTCATGTCAGTACTTGCCAAGGGCTGGGTGTGGCAAAAATTATGACTGTGGCACACATTATTTGCTTTAAATGTGTTACATAACCAAACATCAGTGCGATTTTATTTTATGTTAGTATCTTGTTCCATAATTGATTAATTCTTATCCTACAGATGTAGCATATGTACACAACAATAAAGAATAGGTTATGATTATACTTATGAATACTTAAAGGTAGGCACATCCTTAGAATGGAACTTCAATCACCTTATACTATTACGTTATTTTTATGACAAGAATGCAAATGTTCTTTACAGATGTTCAGCATTATGATTTTTTTTTAACACAGACATTTTTACGGTCCCATGTAATGAATATCACCTAACAAAAAGTACCACATGTAACTGTGAACACAATAATTTTGCAATGACAGAGTGCTGTCCAGCTTAGGTAGGGATAAAGAATCTATTTCAGAAAAAGTTTCTTTCTGTGTATAGAAAATTTATTTGTAGGGTCTTTAATACCATTATATAGTTTTGGAATCATGCTGCTATTTAAACTACAGAAATTCATAAACTGAAGTACTATCATTCGAGTACCTAAGCAAAACTTTGATCTGCTGTCTTTAAAATCAAATATAAAACTCCTTTAATTTTTAGGTGTGATCAAAGTGATATTTTTGGTCTACTTGTCCACCCACCAAAAAAAAAAAAAGTTACATTGCGTAAACGTATGTTAGTAAATTTAACACTCACTGCATTTACTCAAATATTCAAGAAGTCTGATGTTGGTTAATATCAGATATTGTATGCTGTTAAGGCAACATACACTGTGAACCTCATTTTGCCATGCATGGACTTGACACAACATTTTAAAAAGTTTGTATATGCTAATGAGTAAATATATTTCCCTATTGGATTTTATACACTTTAAGAATGTGCATCAATAGGAGGAACATCACACGTCCAACTTCACTGAATGGAACCAGCACGCATTCCACAAGCTTGTTGGTTTGGTGTAATATGCTAAGTATTTGTGTATTTAATGCTGATTTTCCAAATGCCTAAATTATGAAATGGTACAATAATTGTGAATGCTGAATTGAAAAAAGGTTGTGGAAGGAATTAATAATGGTGCATTTCAAGGAATTAGGTCTGCATATGATTAGAGGGACAGAATGCCTTAGTTTGAATAAATGACCTCCAGACTGAGGTTTGACACTGGAAAAAGAGCGCCTGCTGTCAACTGTGACTTCCAGTGCTTTGTATCATTTGACAATGCAGCATATAAAGAATGAATCTTCTCACTGTATTTCATTGTACTTAACTGATACAAAAAGAATTATATCTTATTGTCAATAAAAGCTCTACAAGCAAAGTGTAGGTATGTAAATAAGAGGGAATTATTAATCAGAACGAAGATGGCTCTGCATAAGAAAATCTGCACTGACTGCATCAGGAGATAAACAGGGTTTGGCTGAAAACTTACTGACAGGCAGCCATCATTCATAGTAGTCAAATTTCTACTTGTTGGTTGATTGTTTTGAGGTAAGTAGATTTTCTTAAGTTAGTATTTCAAAACCTCAACAGATCAATTTCAAATTCAAATTTGAAAGATTATTCTAGGTCATCATTAGCCTAAATGCTTTCACGTGCATTTTTATCCATCATGTGATCACCACTAAGAGTTATGTTGTGTACATCAACACTTCACTGAAGTAATTAATACCAAGCCAGAACTACAGCTGCATGCCATTCAAAGACACAGTAAACCAGATTTACAGTAGGAATAAAAACTGTTATAATGAGTGGTATTTAATAATCTGCTTGTTTATTGCCTCAAACAGCTCACATTTCTGTCCAATGAAAAGTGTTTATAGCTCAGCTTGGTGCTGTTATAAAATTGTAACTACTGTACCACTTTAATCCATAATTTCATTTAGTTTCACTTTTAACTATCAGTATGATAAAAGTATAAGGCCCAGCAATTTATACACCATAAATTAGATACACGTACCATATGTAAATTTTAATAACAAAAATAGACAAAAACTCTTGACAAATGCATCAGTCAACATAAAATTTGTTTCATCTAAATATTACTGGTGATACAAATCATCACAAGTTCACAAAACATATAACCAATAATCATAAAAATCAAATCCATGCCCCTGCTCAAAGTAAAAGCTGCAGCAGAGATCCCTGTACCGGCCTACCTCCAGTTTACACTAAGGACCTCCTCTTAACTTTCACTGACAGGCTCTTTCTTGCCTGTTCTGGCTCAAGTCCAATGTTAAGTGGCTCTAACAGCATCTTTCCTGCTAATGGATGGCAACTCAAAATTAATTTTAATCTTATGGATTTCTGTCAAGATGTCCTGTTCATTTCTGTTGTGTGACCTGGTTTTAGTATCCTGTAGCAAAATATACATTAAGTCTTCTGTAATGCCATTATTCTTTATCTTATTCAATGAGTACTGCATATCCGTTGACACTTTCCAACAACTTATCTTCAAGAATGTTTTTTACTCAGAGATTATACTTTTACCAGCACACTTGAACCTTAGCTGCCTCATTGGTTATTTTAACACGGTAGCTATTATTTTGATTATAGTCATTTATTGACCTCTGCAGCTTATTCTCAACAAGTGCTACAATCATTCCATTATCTGCCCATAGTGAACTCCTTAAAAATTGTTTTTCCACTTAGTTTTTTTTTTTAACTATGTATTTTTTCACCTAGTTTCTTAGAATATCTCCACTACATGGTCCTTGAGGGTGAAAGCTGTAGACAGGGACAGTAATTTAACCTATTCATATACCAGATGGATCCCATGTATTGGCAGAAGCCTTATAAAACAAACAACAAACTACAAACTTCCACAGGAACTCAAAAGTAAATGGTTAAATAATACTTGATTTTAGTATCCTGTAGTAATTACGAGATGAGACCTGTAGGGAAACTTTCAACCAGATTATGCATTTGGTGCAGTTTAGTCTCCTAAGGTAAAACAGCCATGTCATTACACAATTGGTGATCATCCAATAAAAACTCAGTGACAGTGAAAGCTACAAATTTATGTAGCACCTTTAGTATTCCAACAAAGAAGTAAGACATGATGCACAACATGTATCAAAGACATCTAAATAGTTCTTGAAAGCATACAATACCTTCATGTTGTAACACACCAGTTAACTCGGCAAGTTCCGATACCAGAAAACTGCAAATAAATCACATAACTTCACAGATGACAGAAGATATCCAGAAATGCTAACTGAAGGACTAAGGTTTACTGTTTCTGTGTGTACTAAGATATACAATGATGTATTGTCTTGTTTAAAATAGGGTCCAACTCTGCCCAAGAAGGATTTCTCAATCAAGGATAAGATGGGAAGCTTGAAAAGGATGATGGGTGGCAGGCCTTTACCGCCACCACCTAACAAATTCCAGAGTAAGAAGACTTTCTCAAACCATAGAAGGATTTACTTCTGTTCTATCAGTTCAAAGATAATGAAACATTCTAAAAACAATCAGTACATTTCCATACCTGTCATTATAAAATCATAAGGTTGGTTATAAATAACAACACAACACTTAGGTTCAAGCTCCAAAGTGTTCATGGTAGTTTGAAATACTTCAGGTCCTGGTGATGTGAGAATGTAGGTCCTTAGCATGTAAGTCATGTTCTGATGGAAAGAAATGCAAGAAAATGACTTTTCACTACAGGATGGCTTCATGAATCTGGTTTTAAACAAATCACAAATGTAAGATCAGTTAGTTTATTTAACAACCATCTTTATGATATGCTCAAAAGCATAAATTTCCTTAACTTTCATTATTGGACTAGCAAAAGATTTTAATTAGCTCACTTTGTTATTTTGTATATGTTCTAGCTTTCCACAAAAGAGCAGTAGATTCTGATAAAATAATGTCAAGAAGTAGCCCATTGTGGAATCTTTCTTCCAAAGACAGAGAAATATTTGTCTTTATATGTACACTAACTCTCACTATTCAACAGATCTGACAATTACATAAAAAAAAAGTAAGCCCATTTCTAGCACAAATAAGTAAAATACATAACTACTACTTTTGCTTCTATGTAGCTTCAAAGAATCTACCAGAGAAAAACTATAGTCTCTATGATATGACTAAGGTACTGCTAATGATAACTGCAACAGCACACCAAGAAACATGATTCCATCTGCAGTACTTCTGGTTTTCCCAGCAGCAGGGAGAGACAACTTTGACCATATGGCTCCAAGCCCTCCAACATTGAGATCAGTTCCACCTGAGCTGATACACCAACCCAAACCACACATGGCTGACCGTATGGGAACACTACAACAGCGCTACCGTCAACATCAGGCCACAATGAGGGGTACCACTCCCAACATTCCACTGACTGTTGTGGAAATGAACAAGCACAGTGAAAATGAACGAGAAAATGAAATAAAACAACAAAGAGCCAGGAGCAACAGCATGGCAAACAGCAGTTTTACCAACTTACCTGATCAACAACTGGTATGTAGTTCATCCTAAATTGTTGGCATATGCAACAATTATTATAATTCAAACTCTTTACACAGAATACAAGCAATTCTGCATCTCTTGCCACAGCACACAAGACAAAAATAATTCCCCAGATCTGTCTCTTGAGCTTCAGACATGACATGCAAAATGTTACACAGGTCTGTTGCATGTCTCAAACCTTAAGTCCACTGACAGATTTTAATGAGATATCATCAAGGATTGCTACTGGACATCATCATCATCAACATGTAATTTAAACTCCCACATGCATTATGTAAGTTAATAAATACACTTCTGTCCTCCCACCCCATTCCTGATCACTGAGTATGGGATTATTCAACTGAAACTCATTTAGGGACTGTTGTGGGCAAAGGAGTGCATGTCATTAAAAGTCCCCATGGGTGCTGAGGCAGGGATCCTGTTCACATAACACTCAATCCTCCTCCCCCCAGCAAAGAAACCATGGACTGCTGCTGAAAACACTGTACCCTCCATGCCTTGACACAGCACCACAGATGGGTTTCCTATGACAACCCTTACGGATACAAAATTTCAAGATATTAATAAAAAAAACCTGAAATGACCAAATATTTCATGTCATATACAGGTTTAAATAAGAAGGTCATTCCCACCAGGCATTCCTTGAAAATTTACCCACTCATGTATGTTGAACATGAGTCAGGTTAAAATTCACTTCATAGGAATTCAATCTAACAGCTTCTTCAATTCAAGACTTGCATTACTGGTACACTAATATTACTGGTCTGTAAAGGTGACACTTCACTTAGTACTTTATGAGTGAAACTGAAATGGTAGAGTACACAATATAACAAATCTGAATATCTGATATCATAATGTACATGAAATTAAACATCATTCAGATACAGAGACAGTGATAATGATGGGCATAGGACCATTAGTGATAACTAGTGGTAACTAATGGTACCGGAACATGGAGACAGAACCAGCCCCTGTAACATCATGTTCTTACATCATATTTTATTTATACAACAAACAATGTCAAATTTCAGTGCCACAGTAATAAATCCATTACTGTATTTAAGTACTTTTCTTCAATGTATGTCCATTGCTTTTGTCAAAAAGTGTTTGAATGTGGAAGTTAAAGACAACTTTGTCTGCAGCCACCAAGTAGGGACAGTGGCTATCCTGACTGGGAAGCTGAACAGTGGGGCCAACGAAACCGCTCAGGCAGTATTTCTGGCTCATCTGGCATTGATACAAGCTCCAGGATGCGATATAATGCAAGTGACATTTCTGGACTGGCAACACTATCTCGTCGTCGTACCAATGATTTTCAGTCTCCATCATTAACACCTTCTCAGCGAACTAATGGATTTTTTGGCAGAGGGCTCATACAGAGCAGTTCTGTAGCTGATCTACATGGAATAGGAAATTTTCCACCACAGCCACAGCCAAATTTCCACACAGTGCAACAGGTAAAAATCTTTGTTACTTCCTCTACACACAACTGCTTACTGCTCAACACACAATGTTAATCCAGCAGAACTAATGTTGAATAAAAAGCAGCAATAACAATCAATATAGACTGCCATTATTTGTATTCTTCTATCAATATAAATGCCCCAGATACTGAAGTAAGTTCCTAAAGATAACATTTTATTACGTAGCCCATTGTTCCCATGTCACATCTTATTATACATTCATGAAATTTACACATAAACATATAGCCCTATATTATAAGTTTATTACAATATTAAGAACTGTACTATTACACAATGTGTTCTTGTTCTGAAAAAATTACAATGCACACTATTTTCAGGCACAGTCTATGGCTCACCTGAATTGTCCAAGTTGTCATCATGGCTTGGTCTGGGTGTCTAACAACCCATGGGAATTTGGTGGCCCACCTGGGAGGACACCCAGTAACTTAAGTTTAAACATCCCTGCACCTGGTTATACCAGTGGAGATGGAAGTGGATTTGTCCCTATGTGGGGTGGAGGTGCCAACAACATGGGTACCTGGCATGGCCCACCACCGGGAATGTACCCCACCTCACCCCCAGGAACATACCCCCTAGACATGAGTGCATCACAAACAAGCATTAATGTGCCTAACAGCAACATGCTTCCTTCAAACACAGGTTTCAATGACTGCAGACGCACGTCACCTGCACACAGTACGAAGTCCACACAGCAACACCAACGTAGGAGGCCTGTGTCCCCAACTCTCAGTGTCAAATCTACCCAGCTGAACAGAATGAAATCCCCAGTTGCAAACCTCAAGACCAGTCAGCAATACCACAAAGCAGGATCACCAGCACCTAGCACAACATCACGGAAATCACAGATCTCAAGATCAAATCGCAGTCAGGCACAACAAAACCTGGCTAAGGCGTCTCAGCTTAAGCACCACGACTCTTATGAAAGTTCTGGGGAGGAATACCTTGAAAATATCCAGAATGATGAACAAGATACTAATGTCAATGATCTAGAAAAACAGCCTGAAGAGGAACCAGAGCTACCTCCTGTACAACCTGTGATTCCTACACATCAATGGGAATGTGAGCACTGCACATATGTCAATCGTGCTGGTACCAGGGTATGTGCCATCTGCTGCAAGACACCCACAGGTTTGCCACAGAGACCATCAGAGGATACCCAACATCGACACAGACTAAGACAGAAAAATTCTGAAAGCAGTGGAATTACCAATAGCTTTGATACACAAACTAGAAGCCAGAAAAACACAAACAATGGTACAAGCTGCAGACGTAGCAGTGTAAGGAATACCAACAGTCGCAGCGACACTGATTACAATGACACGAGAACCAGTACACAAAGGCGTTACAGTGAATTTGCTGCCAAACAACAGCCTCAACCTACAAGTGATGATTATAGTGACATCCCTTTTGATGAGGGTTATGCTGCTACAAAGTTCAACAAACTGAGAATTACACCGAAAGCAAACAAAGCTGCAGATGCTCAGGAAGATCCCTACGAAGGTGTGCAAATGAGATCTTCAGATGTAGACTCAACTAAAAGTAAAAGGAAAGGTAGGCCTTCCAGAAAAATATCATTTTGGCCTGGGACAAAATTCTCACAGAAATGTTAAGACTTAGTGCAAAAACTCTATATCTTATACTTTTTAGATTTTAAGAGTTAAGAAATATTACTCAACTTGTATGGGTACAATAAACATAACTTGTGTGGAATTAGTTGGTTTCCATTTCGAATTATGCCTTTAAAATAGGTTCTATATGGATTACTCAAGGGTTTTACACAAGCATTTTGTTTTGTAGTCAAAAATAATACATATTCTTTGGAACGCAATACACATATTATAATAGCAAATTGTGTATATATTTTTTAAGCTAACAATCTAACCTTTTGTAGGGGAAATTCTGGAAGGTGCGAAGACAACTGAAATTGCGCAGAGAAATTCTCGCCACACTGAATTAAGTGACTCTTTGTCTGAGACTAAATCTGTTCCATCTGCCCCTTCAGACAGACTCACCACAACATCCTCCGACTCTCATTCTCAGCTCTCAGTAGCAACACAATCTCCACTACCTGTAGTTAGTAATCAAGAATGTGTTGCTATAAGTAATACTTTAAGGGCAATACCTAAGCCTCCAGCAAGTCCATCTGCCCAGAAGATTACTGTGTCAACAGCAGTTGGACCATCACCACCGAGAGAGATTCCAAAGCACATAAGAGGAAGTAAACCTGTTCAATCAACTGTCACATCAACTGGTATTCAGTCTGCTATAGAAACTCAGATAATACATTCTAATAGTGAAATACTGGCAACAGAATCTAAGACCAAACTAAATTCTGAAAGTTTCAGCAAGCCTAAAATGGTGACGTCTACTGGCACATCACCTCCACCACAAAGTATCTCAACTCAGGTATGGCTCTGCAACAACTTAACAAACATTTAATAAGTTCTTCACATACACTTTACAAATTTAATTCCTTTTATTGTTATTTTTTTAATGTCTTCCTTGTTTTTGATGTCATTAACGTTTGTAAATACAAATCAAGTGTTTTGAATGTGTAAAGGATTTCTTCATTGCATGACTTGTTAAACATGTTAATTTCCCAGTAATGTCCTTACTTTTACAGATTATAGAATGTTTCTTGTCAGTATGAAGATCCTGATTCATAAAACTAAGTTCCCATTTTGTTCATTGGCTACAGACAGGAAGATATGCACAGCACTGTAAATATCATTTCAATTCATCCAACACACACAGTACAGTAATAAAAATTACATTACAATTTCTTTCCATGTAGGCGACTACCACAGGCAAGGAAGACCAGGCATTGTGTCATAAAGTAAGTCTAGGACATTGACACTTTGTCACTAACCAGACGAAAGTGTCACTGAAAAGTAATGATGTGATATTTTGAAGAAAGATGAAGGGTGACAAGTTTCATGTAACTGAACAGAGGTTATAATAACTTGTATTCTGTTAACACTGAACACAGATTAAGAAACGTGACAAACACCACTGCAATCACCATAATAAATCATATACTACACAACTTGCATCCATTTAGTACAGTTAAGAGCATAAATTCTGTATTATTTTCACAACGCAAACATCAAACAGGTTTCGAATCAATCTGCAAAAATAACACAAAACTCAATTACCTACGAGGTGCAGTCAAATGAAATGTTTCCTATTTCTTTGTCTTGCTACATTCTAGTTTTATGGGAAAAACCACTGTATTAGTAAAATCCCTGGAATTCTCAATAATTTTCTAGTACTTGCAACTACTTCACTTGATAGCTGGCAGCACCACAATTGATTATACAATGGCAGAGATCTGCATGTAGTTGAAACAATGAGCAGCAACTAAGTCATTGATTGCTAAAAGTAAGAAGCTGAATTATATTTACAAATGTTTGCTCAAAGTGTTTGGTTAAGCAACTATCACTATGAGAACTGTTCAATGGGTAAGACTGATAAAAGAAGCTGAAACAGCAAGAGCAGACCTTCATGCAATCCATAAAGCTGTTGCCCATGCAATGCAGTTATGCCTGACAACAACCAGCAGACTGATAAACTGGTATGTGGCAACTACTGCATAACAACAGATGAATTATACTCCACCCCACCCACTCATAAAGGCAGTGTCATGGCACTTATTGGAGAGCTTGGCTGTTCTCAGATCTGTGCTCGATGAGTGCCACAAATGCTAACATATGCACAAAAAGAGGAAGGAAAAACAAGCCATTGACCTTTTGCACCAACATGATACAAGAGGTGAGGACTTCCTGCTGCAGTTTGTCACAGGGGAAGAAACCTGGGTCCAGCAGTTCAAACCCAAATCCAAATGGCAGTCAATGGAGTGGTGCCACATTCCATTCCCAAGGAAGGAGAAATTATAAGAGTGAGTTTGCAGCAGAAAATCCATGGCTACAGTCTTTTGGGATGAGAGAGGTGTGACTGTCATATTACTAGTCCAGCGATATGACAGTAAACTCTGGCTGCTAGAATGAACACCAAACATGTATCAGAAGTATTGTTCTCCCACCCAAGATGGGCATACCACTGAGACCATAACAAAATTTGGATGGATATTGTTGCCATATCCACCCTAGAATCTTGACTGCAATGGTACTGGATATGACACACTACCAAATGGCCACACATAATTAGGCACACTCCAACCAGTATCCCCATCAGAGGTTCTCCTTGCACACTGGTGTAAAACACTCCAAGGTCCAAGTCAATGACAAGAACATATTACATACATAAAACAAGGAAATATCAGATCTTGATCATATTCATATTTAATTAAAAAATATAAAAATCATAAATTTTAAATAAACACATAATTTTTGTCTGTGGTCTAATAACATTTCATACAAACTACATTTAAGCAATGTGTTATTGGAACCTCCTAAAACCTCAACATGTTTGCGCCACTGTGACTTATCATCAGAAGGCCCAATAAAAAAAAAACAAAATACCATGTAATTTATGAATGGTAATATTTGATGTTTTTTATGGGGACTCCTATAGATGACCCATAAGGGTCAAATTATGTTGAGGCTTAATTACAACCAACTGCTTAAATGTACTGCAGTTAAGCTATCAAAGTTTAAATATGATTAGATATACAACAAAATGGAAACAAGTGATGAATTCGCTATCTGTCAACTTTACATAAGCAGTGTTATTCAGCTGAAGTCACACTATAATCTGTAACTAGGAACAAACTAACAAGGATATAATTAACACACTGTAAGTTACTTACCAACAACTAAAGACATTTAAAACCTGACCTTTTAATGTAAACTACTGATTTACCACCCCAACACATCAGAAGCTTGCTGCTGCATAACAAAGCTACAGGTACAGACAGGCTCCTCATTTCTGTATTAACAGACATATGAAGTGCCTCAGAAAGTGATGAGCATGTCAGGGCGAAGTGATGCTGCCATATCACCAGTCAATAGGCATGAGCAGGATGAAGTGTATAAGCCAGCACGAAGGCTCAAACGCACCATGTCATTGCATATGAGCACACAGAGAGCTGATGACACCTGGGGAGGTACTCCTCACTACCTCTTCCGCTCACAAAGCCGACAGTCACTCATGAGTGAAGCTCAGGTATGGCTCACTAACACTCTATGCTTGCTGTACATGCTGACAGATTTCTTTTGCTCAAGTCTAGTTAGGGACTAAACTTTTCCCACAATATGGTAAAACTGAATAATCAATACTGTTAGGCACTAAAATTAGTCACAACCTACAAATTCAGGTCAAAGCACTGATTATCTAGTACAACACAGATTTCACTTTGTCAAAAATTAGGATAGATATTACTTAGAAGCAATATGTAAGCTCCAATTTATGATGACACTAGTACATTCATGTAAGAAGTCTTCCAAACTTACTACATGAAATTTTCTATTAACAATAACCTATGACCTTTAAACATGAAATGAGTTTAAATAAATATATATATATATATATTAATATTTCACCAATTGGTTATTTTCTTTTAAAAAATATATATCCACTTTGCAAAAATACAGTCTGATATTTTATGGTAAAACAAAATATTCAAAATGTTATGAAACACCATACTTACGCACATATAAGATGCAAATTTTTTTTTCCTAATTCATTAACTGAACAGTGGGGATCACCATATAATTGTGAACAAAATGAAACAGCTTCTGTAAATGCATTTTTCTGAAAATTGAAGTTTGCAAAGGAGGAAGGTGTCTCACATTTTGGTAAAACTATAAGGAGATCTACTTCAGTATCAAACCAACAGAACTGAATGTGATTAAAATTAACCTCATTGAAAATATAACTGACACATTGATGTACCAACTGCCTGTGAAGTTATTTTATAGCAGACAGACATGTTTTGAATGACAGGTAAAAGCAAATGTTTTTAAGGGTAAATAATTTGCTTCTAAAGCCTTTTAAATTGATTAGTCAAGGAACATACCTTAAGTTACAATATCAAGAGGAAATGACAGCTAAATGTACAAAATAATCACTCAGACAGTCGAGTACATTGATACAGAACAAAACCAACCCTACTGCTAAGTAACCTGCAAAGGTGGTTTGCTGAAAACAATAGAAAATTAACTTCTACAAAACCTGAAACTTCTTGTCAGGATGACACTACACAAAGTACAGTAGAATTAAATAAAAGCCTGTAAACACAGTAAACATATGAATAAAATATATTAAAATATCAACAAATGCACTTTGGTTTTATGGATGTAATTTTACTGCAGAGTGGTCACCAACATGTTTTGGCAACTCACGTGGCTATCTTCAGGGTGGAGATAACAAGCATACAAATATAATAAAAATTTAAGTGTAGAAAAGAAAACCAACTAGATGCAACTGAATGCTTTATTGCACTTATAATCTGCTCAACATGTTTCAGGCACTCATATGCCCATCATCAGGAGCTCGAGACTATACTTGTGTTATTGCCGCATATGGTGTGTAATGC
>Ga0123352_10007608_pt1 | contig 16739 bp, 17 predicted proteins | sample TergutLab28metaG_FD_89700 | JGI IMG/M metagenome (GOLD analysis project Ga0123352, IMG submission 89700) | Labiotermes labralis P1 segment gut microbial communities from Petit-Saut dam, French Guiana - Lab288 P1 | ecosystem: Host-associated > Arthropoda: Insects > Digestive system > Gut ... | reverse complement strand
TTCCTGACCTAAATCTGCTCTTAATTTCTTCCGGAATAGAATTTTGATTTGTTAAAGAAGTTCCCAAATATTCATACTCTTCATCCCTCTCGAAGGTACTATTATCAATCCTCACACTCTGAGTTTATATTACTTATATAATTTTAAATTACATTATATTAAACTGTTAAATGTTATGATGTGGAAACACAATGAACCATATTGTACCTTTGTATTCTTGTAATAATATCACCCTAAGGATGGCCGAAATAGCGGCCAATCATATTGTGAAAATTATTATATCCACAACACTGAAATGAATTTTGTAGGATATTTGTACATTATGAGCCTGATTAATACATAGATTATGGAATATATTCAAATACAGTCTATCTGTGCGAAACGTGTAACATAATATCACAAGACCAAAAAATTGTGCTCCTAAATTTATTAAACAGGTACTCTGAGCCACAGGCGTCTACACGTACCACACCTGAGACATTTTGTTCTGCACCTGCAGCACTGCAGTAATACGAATTTGCACACTTAAATATGAAATGGCGTCTCCTTTTAGATGTCAGGTACGCAGCTTCAAACACGTAACTCTGAGATCTCTAAATGAGAAATTATCAGAAACGAAATTACGTAGACCTCATGTATTTCTATTCGATTTTTTGGTCGTCTTGCAGAAAATAATATTGAATTTTCCATTCAAACAAAATAACAAAAAAAAACACTTAAAATTTTAAGATATTTGTGAGGTACGGTATGTGGAAATTATAATGCTAGTAGAGAGGCTCCGGGTTTGCCGGCTCCGCCCACTTTTTTGACGTCACGACCACGCGACCAATCACAGCAAAGCACCCCCTTTCCCGGCCTTCTGACATCACGGCCAGGCCCCGCCCCTTTTCTGCGCGACCAATCACATCAAAGCAACCCCATAGAGCGAACAATCACAGTAAAGCGCCCCCCACCACGCGACCAATCACATTAAAGCACCACAACCACCGACCCTGTGACCTCACGGCCAGGCACCGCCCCTTTTCTGCGCGACCAATCACATCAAAGCACCCCCATAAAGCGACCAATCACGGTAAAGCGCACCCACTAGGCGACCAATCACATCAAAGCAGCCCCACCACGCGATTAATCACATGAAAGCGCCCCCACAGAGCAACCAAAAACATCAAAGCACCCTACCTCTAAGCGGCCAATCATATCAAAGCACCCCATAAAGCGACCAATCGCAGCAAAGGGCCAACACCACCGACCCTATGATGTTACGGCTGGTTCCGCCCCTTTTTACGGTACCAATCACATCAAAGCGCCCCCAAAAAACGGCCAACCACGTCAACGCGCCTTACCCCACGAAACCAATCACAGTAAAATGACCGCCATTGAACTTATGGCGTTACGGACCGGCTCCGACCAATTTTTATGCGACTAACTCTATGATACCTGAACCTAGGTAGCCCTAATTAATATGTAGTAGCGTAATTGATATGCAAATTATCTACTTGATATTCATGCGTTCTATTTTGATATATAAATAATGTAATTAAAACTTATACGTTCTTTTATTGTATTGCAATTATGCAGATTATTTTAGTCCCAATTGTAATATTTGTAGATCGGTAGACTTTGACATAAATTAGGATGAGCGCTATCTTACAATAAGAAGTACGCGTATATTTTTTCAATATGACAACCAGAGCGGTGTGTTTACTTTTTACAATACGGCGGGTATTTTTAATTTATAACCTAACTTTTTACAATATGGTTGATATAGCACGCTACTTTTAAATATAACTAAGCATGCGAGAGGACAAGATATAGCAAGGGAGGGATAGTATTTGCCTCGGGGGTAAGCACGGTTGAACATGCACACAAGGTCGTCAACAGCAGTGAGTGCTGAGTCACTACGCCTCGGGCTAAACTCATTAACATTCCTTTAGGCAGATAACATCACAAACCCACTTAGACACATGTACATGCCTCAGGCCATACTCATTAGTGTTAGAGGTCACTTAGCTGACTTGTAATATTCACCCCCTCAGGCCAAACCCATTAGACAGATAAAGATCACAAAAGCCATTAGTGAAACCATTAGGGGTGAGATATAAATTGTTATACGCGACCCCTACTGAAATATTCTGAACATGCTTCCGAATTGGTGAGACCTCTGCTCCGTTACCAAGGTTGAATTTTACGAGACGTGTCGACGCTACCTAGTTCGATACCTGTCGTAGCCTGCGCTACTGTGTTCGATACCAGTCTTCGATACCTGTTGCCTGCAGCAGGCTGCGGAACTAAGTTTAATACATAATTTCATGTAAGTGGTATAATTACAAATCGAAATATAATGGCTAAGAAAGTGTTTCTTAGTAGTGAGAGAGCTATTCCACCTGCTCAGACACCCTCTGTAAGCAGGGAGGAAATAGCCTCTACTAGTAGGAACAACCCGTTGTCGGAACAGCTACCCTTAATGATTTTGGATGAGACCGCAATACCTTTTACCAAAATTTAAAGCGACCGGGCGTAGACCGCTAATCAAGTTTAATTCCCCGGTTGAAGAGCAAAACCCCGGTACCTATTTGAAGGAATGCATTACAGCATTGACAGATTATCTAGTCAATGACGTGCCAGGTAGAGATTTGGTGGGTTTGAGAATCCGCAATACTGAGAACGTAGAGGATAAAGTGGTTGGTATCAGTTTACGTCGCCGCGACCAGCTTACACCTGATGTGGTCTGGGCCGTACTCGGAAAAGTGATTCAGAGCAATTCTAGGTTTGGTCTGAGTGACCGTCTCGAAGTACATCTGGATCATGTAAGTATGCCTGCTGGTAAGGGTACAGTTAGGGCGAAGGGGCGGTCATTGAATGTTATTAAAAAGAGTATCGTTACAGTTAAGGCGGCTCTCAATTGTTTGGCTTATGCACTTATTATCGCTATGGCTCGTGTTAATGGTGACCCAAAGTACCAATCAAATAGGGATGGTAGAGGGTTGAAGAAACCTGCTGAAGATCTCCTGAAGGCTCCCGGTGTTGATCTATCTAATGGCGGAGGCTTTGAGAAACTCCAGCAGTTTCAAGACCACCTTTCGGACTACCAAATTATTGTGTTTGACGGTTTGAAACCCGATAGGGTTATGTTTAGTGGAAAATCACGTTCGGCCAAGAAATTACATTTACTATATGATCGGGCAATGAGCACTACAATGTAATCACCAACCTTAAGGGTGCTAAGGCGAAAAAGAACATATGTAACGGGTGTTATACATTATACGACTTTACGCACAAATTTGACAAAGTTTGCTCCCTGTGTACTGCTACACCACCTTGTACTAAGGATCAGGCCATGTATTGTAGTACATGCAACAGATGGTTTCTCAGTGAGAAATGTTTTCAGAATCCTTTAACGCTGAAAGTGAAAGGCAAGCTAGTATGCCAGTGGAGACAAATATGTCGAAATTCTATTTATTCGGTAACTGGTGATTCGAAGCATGAATTTTTTAAGAAATTTTGTAATATTTGTAATAAGAAGCAAACTTCAGGCCATTTTTGCTACGTGGCTCCACTGAAGCCTAGCAAGTTGTCAGACATGTTGTTGTAAGTTTTCTTCGATGAGGAGTGCACACAAGACCTTGAGAAGCGTGATGGGTCTTTGGAACATGTACCGAACCTCATATGTGCTCAGCAAATTTGTTCTAAATGTGAAGCCGTAGATGAATTGAGCGTCGATTTGAACATTGTGGGAGGTATGTCCATGCGTACTGGCAAGATTTCGTAGGTAAATTTATTGATTATCTCTGGCAGTCCCGACCATTCGCGGAAAAGTTTATGTTATTTCACACAACCGTCGTGGATACGACGCACAGTTTCTTCTTAGAAGGTTTCTTAAACTGAGATAGGCCCAGCATTTGATAATGAACGGAAGCAAAATTCCTAGTATGGTTGTGGAGAACCTCCACTCTCTATATTCAATTAACTATTTGCCAGTGAGTCTAAACAGCGTGCCCAAATCATTTGACCTCACATGCAAAGAGGTGTACTATCGCCACTTCTTCAACAATGCCAACAATTTGGATTATGTGGGCTCTCATCCCGAACCCATGTTCTATAGGGCAGACTTTATGTCTGGTGATGAACGAACCCAATTTTCGGTCTGGTATGAGGGGGTAAAGGACAAAATTTTTTAACAATATGGAGGAAATGTTGGCCAACTGCATGGACGATGTCAAGGTACTAAGGCAGGCATGCTGTACTTTTCGGAATTTGTTTTTCAAATTGATCAAGATGGACCCCTTCCGGCAAGTTATTACAATATCTTCCATTTGCAACAAGGTGTTCCGGACCATGTTTCTGAAACCAGATTCTGTAGTTATTATCCCGAGATGGGGCTACCGAATGGGGAATCGTAAGTCTGTTCAGGCTCTTCAATGGCTGGCGTACACTGGTCGGACGCGTAATAATGTTTCTCATGCCGGTAATGGGAGGGAAGTTCGTTTGGCTGGGGTACCCAATGGGAAGAGACGAATGAAGTCTTTCAGTACCTATGTTGCTTTTGGCATGGGTATTTTGCATGCTCAATCCACACAAACCCATTGGTAGGACCGAGGAATCTTTGGAGAACAGGTATGAGGAAACTAAAGCGAGGTTGCAGAAAATCTAAAACGCTGGTTATAAGGTTGTTTCGATATGGGGGTGCGAGATTAGAAAACTGTTGAGTGAAAATCCCGGCCTTGAAAATGAACTTTGCTGGCTCCCCTATGTGAAGAATTTTCCATAAATATTCGAGATGCCTTTTACGGGATTAGAACCGAAGCTACTAAAAGATATTATAGAGTCAAGGAACGGGAGAAGATCCACTATGAGGACGTTATAAGTCTGTACCCCTAGATTTGTAAATATGGCAAGTTTCCCTTCGGCCACCCGAAAGTGTATGTGGGTTCACACTGTCCCCCTGACTGGTTGGATAGGGAGGGTATTATCAAATGTAAGGTTCTGCCTCCTAGGAAACTTTATCATCCGGTTTTCCGTACAAAAGCAACTCCAAAGTAATGTTCCCCTTGTGTTCTGCTTGTGCCGACACAATGAATCAAGGTAATTGTAACACTCTGATGAGGAGCGGTGTATAGTTGGTACATGGGTAGTGGATGAAGTCCGCAAGGCTGTAGAGATGGGTTATGATGTAATGGACGTGTTTGAATTTTGGGAATATGAGGTGACGTGCTTTGACAACGACACCAATAGTGGAGATCTGTTTATAGAGTACGTAAAAATGTCCTTAAAATTGAAACAGGAACCATCCGGCAACCCATCCTGGGTCAAAGTGAAGACGACAAGGACAGATACATTGAGGACTATCGGCTCGTAGAGGGAATTGCTCTAGACTAGGCATCCATTTAAAAAATGCAGGGCTACGAACTTTGGCTAAACTCAAATTGAACTCAAATTGGGGCAAATGGGCACAGAACGAAAACAAGACCCAGACTACTATTGTGAACTCAGAGAAAGTTTTACGAGCTCTTCTACGTCCGGCTACTGAGGTTACAAACGTCATATTTCTGAACGATGACGCGGCATAGGTCTCTTGAAAATACTCCTAAGACAACGTAGCTGTAGGGAAGAATGTTAACGTGGCGGGAGCTGCCTACGTGACAACCCAAGCTCCGCAAAAACTGTACGAGTATCTGAGTAAGTTTGGGGAGTCTTTTTTGTACTGTGATACAGACTAGGTCATCTTCATTCAGAAGGAAAATGACCCCCCAAAAGTCAAAACAGGGGATTATCTGGGCGACCTCACAGTTGAGTTAGAGGAGTATGGCTCTTGCTCCTTTGTAGAAGAATTTGTGTCAGGTGGTACAAAAAACTATGCCTTTTACCGTATTTTGCCCTTCGACCGGAAAACGTGCAACAAAGTGTAAAGTGAAGGGTATAACATTGAATTATGAGAATTCAAAAGTTGTAAACTTCACCACCTTGAGGGATATGATACTAGAAAACGCCCCGCCAGTGCATGTACACAATCCGCGGAAGATCAAGCGAAAACATGGCGATGTAGTGGTTTCAGAACCCGAGACGGAGTACAAGGTCGTTTTTAAGAAGCATCGGCTTATGGGCAATTTTGACTCCCTTCCTTATGGATATTAGGTTATTTATTTATTTACTATTAAGAAGTATAAATAGGGGTGTTTTATGCATTAAATTTCATTTCATATTATGACTTTGAAGCTGAATCATCCATTCACGCTAACCGTTGCAGGACCAAGCAGTTGTGGTAAATCTACTTTTGTTATACGATTGTTGGAGTGCAGGGAGCAACTAAGTGACCTTGCGTTTGAAAACATTGTGTGGTATCATAGTGAAAATAACGCCCCGCATCATCTGAAAAGCGTATCATTTGTTAAAGGAGTACCAGACTTTGTAAACCCCGAAAATATACCTACGCATATAGTGTTGGATGATTTGATGGACTCTGCCTATTCTACAAAAGTGAGCCATTTATTTACCAAAGGATCACATCATCCTAACATTAGGCTGGTACTAATTACACAAAACTTGTTTCACCAAGTCCACCATCGCGTGATATTTTTTAAATGGCAAGTAAATAGTTGAGTTTAAGAATTCTAGAGATTGTGCACTTGGACCGACAAGTCTACCCCGAAAACATTTCAAATTTTCACAAGACGTACCTACAAGTGTGTAAACATCCGCAGACGTATTTATTCTAACACTTGACACAATCCATTAATGATCTTTAGAGATTTGGAACAAAGATTATTCCGGGGAAAACTTCAGAAGTGTTTGCACCTGTTCGAGGTAATTAACCAGTTGAAGTCGCAGCTACACTTCTTTCACAAATTTAAAGATGCTAAACCCCAACCCAGACGTGCGTTACTTGCATCTGGCGGCGACGACTTGATAAAAACTATTGTCGAGTGTGCAATAAATACGCTAAATGGAAATCATAAACTATCCAAAGAGGAAAAGAGTAAATTGAGTAAATATAAGAATCGTTTACGTGAGTTAAATGATCCAAAGATTAGTTTCAAAACTAAACGGAAAATTTTAATTAATAAAAGGGGGTTTATAGTTCCATTGCTCATAAGTATTTTGCCGGTTGTAATAGGAACACTAATTAAAAACTGTTAACTAATGGCGTTGAAACAAATAATTTTAGTTCCTCCGGAATTGTGAGAAAACCTTCGTCAAACAACACTACCACCAACGCCGGTTAAAGAAATTCTTAAAACTATAGAAGAAAGTTATAACAAATGGACCCAAGTTCGTCTTCATCAAGACTCATACTTGAAAACTAAAAAAAAAAAAAACGGGAACTCATCCCTATTCCCATTATAGAAGCTGGTAGTGCAGAACCGAGTTTTAAAAATAAAACCCAACGGAAACGTATAATCGGTTCAGTGCCTGTGTTTAAAACGGAGTCTGAATCAGAAACCAATGTTTCACCTGTGCATTCAGAGTATATTCGAAACGTTTTGAGACGTAAAGTGGCGCACGACCCTACGTTTGGCGTGTATGAAGATGATACTGACGGTTCTTTTGAAACAGGGCCTTCAAGTTTTAAATATAAAGATAAACACGTATGTATAGATGGTAGAAAGTGCAAGGCAACTCAGGGACTGTGTAAATTGTTAACAAAATCTAAACCTGATATAAACGCAGTCACTCTTCAAGAAAGACAAGCGTATAAACAAATAAAGTTGCAGTCTAACGCGCATACAGTTAATTATAGCCCCAAAGGTAAGATTAAATCCAACAAAGGGACTTAAATATAGCAGTTTATTTCGTACTGTTTACCGACAAACACGGAGTACCTTGGGAATCGGTACAATAATAATGTATCTGGTTAAAGTTTATTACGAAACTAAACACGCAGCAGGGTTTGGTTCAGTATCAAAGTTGGTAAAGGCCGATAAAAATAATAAAAGAGATGTAGAAGAATGGTTGTCGGGTCTGGACAAGTACACTTTACATAAACCAGTAAGGGCGAGGTTCCCTCGAAATCAATATACGGTAACAATATTGATGATGTTTGGGAAGTGGATCTTGCAGATTTAAGCTCCCTCTCGAAATACAACGATAAGTACAAATACCTCTTAAACGTAATTGACATTTTCACGATGCGCCTGGAGCGTAGCTCTAAAGGACAAGACTGCTACATCCATTACTACAGCTTTAAAATATTTATTTCAAAATAGAAAAACCAATTAGTATACAATCGGACAAGGGTACTGAATTTGTTAATGCAACTGTACAGCAGTACTTCAAACGTCAGGGTGTAAGTTTTCATACGACTTACAACCCCGACGTAAAGGGCGCCATTGTGGAACGCTTCCAGAGATGTTTACAGTCCAGGATATATAAGTTCTTCACCAAGAATAACACATACCGTTACTTGGACGTCACAAATAAACTTGTAATAGGTATTAACAGCTGTGTGCATTCCACAACAGGCATGCCTCCAAGCAAAGCCACCCCTTTCAACACTTACTCAGTGTGGCGAAAGGTGAACAACCTGAGGGCTAAAATTCATCAAAGTCGTGTTAAATTTAAAGTAGGAGATCTTGTGATAATAACGAAAGAGAAAGTGAGGTTTGCCAAGGGGTAAGAACAAACATTTTCAAAAGAAATATTCCGTGTTGTTAAGGTTATTCATCGCGTGCCCCAACCTGCTTATGAACTATCAGACTTGCAGGATCGGCATGTCGAAGTTCAGTTTTACAATTACTAGCTTGTCAAAGTTACTGTATCGCCCGAAACCGAGTTCCAAATAGATAAAATAGTAGGCACACGTAACAATGATGGTATTAAACAACATGTTGTCGTGTGGAGAGAATACGACGCGACGTTCAATTCTTGGATAAACGCGACCGATATCAAGAAATTATAATGGATCACTTTTACGTAACATTGCCTTCAGACAGTTCCGGTTACTATTTCCAGGCCAACACAATAGCCGAGTTTAGAACCAAACTGGCTACACCACTCGAGTTGGAACAAGGTAAATGCGAGGTTGGCCTAATCGAAATTTTTTATCCTAAAGGGTAAAAAAAAGGCCCTTGCATAATACATTTCGCTTAGATTCGGAGGAAATCATATTTCCTATAATACACTATGAATCTGTATTTGATCCTCTCACAAATATACCTCAATTTTACGAACATTCCAAAAACGAAAATTTTGTCTGTATTTTCAGCAACTATATAAACAAATATCAGAAGCAAAGTGAAGAGCTTTTTAATTCATGTCGCGGGGAAAATTCCATCATGGTTAACAAAAATTTAGTTTCTTATTTCTCTGGGCGTGTGTATAACGGTATTCACGATTCAGTAGAAACAATTATGAACCCTGCTAATTGCCGTTCTTCCACAGTGAACCTATCCACAAAAGACAATTTTAACTTTGCTCAGCCTGAACCCTTATACATTTACACAGATATTATCAAATCAAATTTGGTTGTAGATTCTTATGTGCAACTACTAACTTCCTTGCACTTCCCATCGAACACGGGTTATCATAGATTTGACTACCCATTATACAAGCCAGTGGAACAGTCCTTTATAGAGTCAATTACGATTCCTTTAGTTATAAAAACTGGTGAAAATGTGTTTGAAGATAGCGATATTCCATACTTGGTAATATTACACTTTAAAAAGTAGTCCTCTGCGTAATGAGTTTCAGTATGACACTTACATTGGATCGATAGGCACGGTACTACGTCAATCAAATTGTCAGTGGTGAGATTGGTACTGTTTACGGGGCTAGCTTCAGGATGTAGAAGTGTAACGGAATAGGGTCCTTCTTGAGAGGGCTGTTCCGTTTTGTAAAACCTTTATTGTATTCAGGTGCAAAAGCGGTCGGAAAAGAGGCGTTCAAAACAGGTTCCAATATAATTACTGATATTCTTAATAAGGAACCAGAACAGCCTGTGGATGCTATTTTCAAAAATCGCTTCAGTGAAGCAAAGGGTAACCTCCAAGAAAAGATTAAAAAGATGACGGGGCCTGGCTTGGATTTAAAAAGGAAGCGCAAGTCGGAAAAAGTTTAGTCTCGAGGCAAACGTAGGAAGGTGAAGGATATGTTCACAGAAAATTAATGGAGTACTTAAAGTCGGGGCTTGACATCTTCCTGAAACGCAGTATTCAAACATCTGTCGTAAATAGTCACACCTTTACATACAAACCTTTTGTGCCAGCAGACAACCCCGCCCTGTTCGAATTTAATTGATCGGGCCATAGCGATTACTACATTGATTTAAATTCTGTTCGTCTACTCTTGCGTGTTAAACTTGGATCAGATATAGAAAGTTGACAACTTGCTAAATTCAATGTTTTGTTCTCTCACTATCTCGCTAAACGGTAAACCAGTTACTCTTCACGAGACGAACTATCCTTACAAGGCTTACGTCGAAAAGCTTCTAAAGTACGGTTCTGGCGCGTCTGGCACGCATCTAGTCTCCAGCTTTTGGTACCTCGATTCGTCTCGAGAACTCAAAGACTACAGTGGTTACGTCAGACCGTTAAATTACCTTAGCAGCGGTAACACTATTGAACTATATGCTGACTTGTTCAATTCAGATAATAACTAAATTAATTAACGGTGTTGACATGAACAATAAACTTACACGTGCACGAGAATCGTTTTATCTTTTAGCCCCTTCAGACGACAACAAAGTGCGTATGAAGACCTTGGACGCTACTGTTTTACCACTCAAGTCGAATTGAAACCCCTCTTCTAGTAGCTCATGCTAATGTTTTAGCTATGAAGCGCAAAGCACATTATCCTGTTACACATACTCAGATTAAAATATTTACAGCGGGTTCTGGGGCCCAGCAAGTCTCTATAGATAATGCATTCCTTGGACCAATTCCCGAAAGGATTCTCATTAGCATTCGTTAAAAACACAGCATTCGTTGGTTCTGCCAGTACGTATCTATTCCACTTTCATCTTTATGATAGGACGAATCTTGTGCTATTCGTAAACGGAGTTCCGAACCCTTCCGAACCGCTGACAATTGATTGCTCTTCAACCTTTGGTGCTACCAGGGCTTACGAAATACTATTTTCAAGTAGGGTATCCATCACGACTACCGTGTTCACATAATTACACTGGATATGTTCACAAAGTGTTTCTACGTATTAGGATTTGACCTAACACCTGATAGGGATGCTGAGAAAAGCATATAAGTTTACCTCGTCAAGGAAATGTGCGTATATAGTCACGCTTCAAAGAACCGCTGCCTGAACCTGTGACATGCATTTTGTATGCTGAATTCCCAGGATACATAGAAATTGACCACTCTAGGAACGTTGCAGTAGAATGAATACCATTCAAATTCCTAAAGTTTTAACTAAACTTGTAAACTACTTTCAAGGAGTGTATCCATTAGATCTTTTACAATCCACACTTATAAGGCCCGCGATAATTGCCATTAGCCTTGATAAGCATTATATGCCCGGCTCGCATTGGGTAGCTCTCTGTTTTTCCGACTATGGGTAGGCCGAGTATTTTGATTCGTACGGACTACCGCCATTCAAACTTGAAATCATTGCATACCTGCAGTGCCACTCAATTTCTTGGATATTTAAACGCCACACACTACAGGGTGTAACTTCGAATGTCTGCGGACAATACTGCTGCTTGTACGCACTCCACAGAGCCAGAGGACTATCGATGACGTCATTCGTCAACATTTTCATTACTGCTCGCTACACCTCCAACGATAAAAAAGGCAGTGCGTATATTCCGCGCTCAGTTTGGATTGTGTCCCGATTGCGGTCGGTTGGAGGAGCAGCAGTCGTGCAAACCACAAATATAAATAAGGTACGTACACTCATATTCTATCAGTTGACAATGTCTCTCTTAGTGATTGATTTCACATACTTGGAAGGGCGAGATGGTGATATCCTGGTCAAGGAATTTGCGGCTGTCGACTTCCAGAGTAACAGGGTTGCGTCGTATGTATTTAAGAGGCCGTAAGGTTGGGAGGAATTACCAATGTTTAACGCCCGAATAAATGAAGCTATTGACCACGGTTGTAATTGGAATGATGGTGATGTACTATATTCAGAGCTGGAGACTGTGTTACATCGCGAGGCATCATCCGCTGTTGCAATCTAATGCTTCGGGCCCCAGAAGACACAATTTATCAGCGGACTTATTGAGCGTACCGTTATTGACAGCACTCAGCTAGGATACCCTCCAATTACCGACATAAGTCTGCCGGCCATCAGTTGCATGTTTACATGCCACAACAAGTCTAAACATGTTTGTGCATTGCGGACTGCCTATATATTAGCGCAGTGGCTCAACTTTCACATTCTTACTCTGCAGTATGCAAAGTGCCATCCTCAACCGGTATTTCATTAATGTATTCCAGATGACTGCGTGGGGGTTACTTCGCCGTACCTACCACCTCAACGAGCAAAATACAAAGTACGTCTCCATCTACCTCAATGATGACAACCTCAAACCGCAAGTGAAGATTGGAACTCCTTCTGGTCAAGCAGTGTTAAACGAGATGCAGTTGTTCATTCTGGTGATATTCAAAGGTGATATTCCGAAGAATGAAGTGCACGAACTTGGTGACTCACAACATACCCTCTCAGTGTACTGTGGACGGTGTATCAGCATCACGAGTGAGAAAACTCAGGTGCATCTAAGTAAAAAAGATTGGTCACAGCTGCTGTACTTGGCAAGTGTTTGCATACAAAGAGAAGTGATCAAATACGGTAGAATCCATGAAGAACTTGTAGCGTGGCGCAATAAGTGTTTTGAATCCAAGTCCTTTTCTACACCTCCAGACATAAACGCCATTGATTTCAATCCATTGTGGAATGAAATAAAATATAAAAACAGTCTCTTTCTGATGATAAATAATGCTTATAAGTGTGGATAATTTAATAACCTAAAATTGTATGCAATTGAAAGAATAAAAAAATTTCCATTGTATGTGTTTGTAAAATGTAAATTGTGTCTTTATTTATTTTCTTTATACCAGGGATAGGATCCTTTAAAAAAAGAGATGGTTAAGGCCGCTGGATTCGAACCTAGAACAGTTCAACTATTGAGTTCGGAATCTTACCGCTTCAGCCAACTCTTACGAGAAACACAAGTCATAAGAAGTTTAATTTAAAGTTAACGCACTGGTCGCCATAATGGAAAGTGCCAATTCAAATTTTAAAGTTAGGTTTAATTTATACGTACTGCGCTGGCGCCATATTGGAAAATGGCGGAATTGGGCTTGAACAAATTTAAAAGTAGCGCGCAGGTAGTCATATTGGAAAAATGGCGGACCTCAATGTTAGGTTTCATTTAAAGTTAGAGCGTTTGCAGCCATATGGTAAAATGGCGGAGTTAGGTTAGAGCAAATATAAAAGTGGCGCTCATTCAAAATGGCGAAAAGCTCCAATTCAAACTTAACGTTAGGTTAGAACAAATTTAAAAGTAGCGCTCATTCAAAATGGTGAACCTTAAAGTTAGGTTAGCGCTCATTGAAAATAATAGCCGGCGCCATAATGTCTGACATAATTAGGTTATCCGCCATGTTTGTTCATATACTACGTCATTTGTTTACACCATGCAACCATCGCCATATTTGTTTACATATCAGATACTAAAGTTAGGTTAGGCGCCATACAGTCTGCCGAAATTAGGTCATCCGCCATATTTGTTAATATACTAGGTCATTTGTTTACAGATCAGAGGCTAAAGTTAGGTTAGACGCCATACTGTCTGGGATAATTAGGTCATCCGCCATCTTTCTTTACATACTACTTCGTTTGTTTACATATCAGAGGCTAAAGTTAGGTTAGGCGCCATGCAGTTTGGGATAATTAGGTCTTCCGCCATCTTTGTTTACATACTACGTCATTTATTTACAAATTAGAAGCTAAAGTTAGGTTAGGCGCCATAAAGCCAGGGATAATGAGGTCATCCGCCATATTTGTTTACATACCACGTCATTTGTTTACATGTTAAATTTAGGTTAGGTGCCATACTGTCTGCCGAAATTAGGTCATCCGCCATCTTTGTTTAAATACTACCTCATTTGTTTACATATCAGAGGTTAAGGTTAGGTTAGGCGGCATAATGTCTGTCGAAATTAGTTCATGGGCCATATTTGTTTACATCACGTGACCGCCTAGGGCAAGGTTGGGCGCCATATTTGTTTACATACTACATCATTTGTTTACATATCAGAGGTTAAAGTTAAGTTAGGCGCAATACAGTCTACCATAAGTAGGTCATCCGCCACGTTTCTATACATCACGTGACCGCCGGAGGCAAGGTCGTCCGCCATATTCGTTTACATAATACGCCACTTCCGGTTTAGAGGTCATTGACCCCGCCGCCATGTTTGTTTACATCACGTGAAAGTGACGTCACTGTCTTCCCAAAAAAGCATGCTCTCTTCTAATGCTTACTCACAATTCAGTACCTGACAGCTAAACTCAGTATTATTTCAGATGTATACTTAAAAGGAGTGGGCCCGGTAGCTCAGTCGGTATAACGACTGGCTACGGGTTGGACGGTCCCGGGATAAACGTTCGGTGGGGGTGAGATTTTCCGCACCTCTCCAGACCGGTACTGGGGTCCACCCAGCCACCTGTAAAATGGGTACCGGGTCTTTTCCGGGGGTAAACAGAGGCCGGGTCGTGACGCTGACCCCTCACCCACTTCTAGTGCCGTGGTCGAGAAAGAGTAGAGTCATACTTCTACTTCCTCTAAGGGTCATAAGGCCTGTACAGAGCCTCAGTGCCTATACAAAGTTGACTTTTACCTTTCATACTTAAAAGAGAGTAAATGTTTGGTGTAACGTAGAAGATAAATAAGTCTTTGACCACATGCGCATTTAAGCGCGTTCACAAAGTTTCCGTAAAGCTTTGTGATAAAACTCTGTTTTTCTGATCGTCTATCTAGAGTCCTTCCGTCCACACGGAACAACATCGCTTCTCCTATTGGACGGAGCTGCGCTAAATTTTATATTGAGGAATTTCCTTAATCTCTGTTGAGAAAATTCAAGTTTGTTTAAAATCGGAGAAGAAATGTCAGGAACTTTACACGAAAACCTGAGTGGGCTTATGAAAATATTTCGATGAATTATACTCCAAATTAAAAAAGTTTAACATAAAAGTTGTGGACGAACTCAAAACACGCAATTCAGTATTGCCTTTTGCGAGGCAAAAACGAACCTTCGGCAGGAGCGACCGACCGACACATAAAATGCACAGAAAGCATTCGATCTGCGAGCTGGAAAACCGCGATAAAAACACACAAACCTAATGACATTTAACCCTTTAAACGACATTTGCCACTTGCTGGCATTATTGGTAGCTCACCATATTCTCCACGTTAGCAGGGTAAGGGTTAATATGCATTTCTTACAACTGGGCAAACACTTCAGGATGTGATGCATTTGCAAGACAAATAACCAAGGGAAAACACATAGATATAATATTTAATAATTACCAATATATACATTATTGTAGTTAGGCCAACATAAGAATGTGTTGCCATAGACTGTAAATTTCAATTTCTTGTACTGTGACATAAAAATCAAAGTCGTAAACTTTGCGTTCTGAGGTCAGCTCCGTATGTAGGCAAAGTATTTACTATTTACAAAGTATATGAAAGCTGGTAATTGGACTGTAACAGCCTTGCAAAGACGAAGAATTGAAGCAGCAAAAATGTAGTTACTGAGACCTCTGGCAAACTACACCCTTTATGACCACAAGACAAATGACTACATACGCCGCGAACTACGGATTACAGGCATACTAGGCAAGATAGATGAATACAGGCGGAACTGGTTGCAACAACTGCAAAGAATGTCACAAAAACGAATCCCATTGAAATCATACCGTTACAGAACATAAGGAAGGTGAACAATTGGAAGACCGAAGAAGCGTTGGCGCGAGCAGCTGTAACTGTGGAGACGGAACGGATCAAAGGGTCCAATCATTGATGTTTATGATGATGATGATGGAAGCTGTTATGTAAATACATTACGAATATAATAAAAAATTGTATATAATATTAAAGGTTCCAAAATACTTCGACGGTCTAGAATGTTAACGTTCTACATGAGTGCAATATTTAACAAAAATAAAGTCACTATAAACATACACGTGGAGTACGTTCGTTAAAACTACAAACAGATCGTATTAGTAGTACTGTCATATGATAAAAAGAACTGTAAAAAACGACAATGAGAACAACAACAAAACAGAAAACAATTCTGATCCCCATGTAATTCATTTTATAAAAATTCTAAAAGAGAGCTCGCTACGAATATCAGAATGCCCACTAGCTTTAACTGTTAACTATAGTTCCTGTCATTTTTTCAAAATTACATTCTACGCTGATTTTCCAATTCATTTATTTCTTTCCTAAAACACTGTGGAAATAAAAAACTTTGCGACTTTCCTGCTTGTTTTGAATATGACCCGAATTTCAGTTAGCTAAACCGCAGAACGTCAGTTGCAAAAACTTGTCTCGCAGAATATGGCACAGAGAATTTAAGGCTCTGTCTGTTAGATTCAAGTTGCGTCCTGAATTCAGGACACACACACACACAAACACACACCCACACACACACACAACCAATCACCCACCCACACACACATACACCCACACACGCACACACCCACCCACACACACACCACACCACACACACCCACCCACACACACACCACACCACACACACAGGCACACACACTACACACACACACAC
>Ga0123352_10007607_pt1 | contig 16739 bp, 13 predicted proteins | sample TergutLab28metaG_FD_89700 | JGI IMG/M metagenome (GOLD analysis project Ga0123352, IMG submission 89700) | Labiotermes labralis P1 segment gut microbial communities from Petit-Saut dam, French Guiana - Lab288 P1 | ecosystem: Host-associated > Arthropoda: Insects > Digestive system > Gut ... | reverse complement strand
GTAGCCAGTAGTCTTGCACTCTACCGCAGAAAATGGTGTATCAAGCATTACTACAATTAATACCGCTGATGAGAACACCTAGGCTGCCAGTAGTCGACTGAACTGACCCCCCCCCCCCGGGCCAATTAAAAAATTTAAATGGACTCGTCCGTTTCGCTGAAAGACCAAATGTGGTTTCTGCGCGTGTGCCATCACATTTCAACTGGCCTCTACAGACTGAGTCCTGGTCCACGTCACTTCGCACCTGACGGTCCGTCTCGGCATCGGGCTCAGGGGCCATGACCAGATCTTGTTAAAACAGTCTTCACATTTTCAGTAACTGTCGTCGTAGCGCGCCACCTTGGACGAGAGTTTGGATCTGTCCTGTGTCCAGTGTACTAATATTTGTATTGATATGTTCATATATTAACATAAACGAAAATGTGTCGCCCAACACAGTGCTACATGTTTCGGTTCGCATGAACCATCATCATGCACCTCTTTTTACAGCAATTTTAAAACACAGGTACATTTGAGTTTGCAATTATCCTATTTTCGTTTGTTTATGACCGAGGAAAATACAACGGGATGCATCTGAATAAAATTAATATATTTACAGTTTGGTCAAGTAAACATAAAACATAATGAAGTACTTTTTACAATGTTACATTCACACAGCACGTACACAGCCTCTGTCAGTCATGGTTAATACTTCGATCTGCTAGAACGGCAAGCTCAGTCACTTGAACTAACATGAGCTTCACCGCCAAGTTCAATCCTCGTACTTCCCACGATGGGCTTCGCCATGTCCAACGTCGCCAATATTTCTCAAGTTTCTGTGCGATTTGTGCCAGATGCGAACACAATTTCGTGCTGAAGTAACACAGTATGGAACTCTGCAAGCCAAATGCAATTCGCCGGTCTGTGCGCACCTTGGAAAGGTGCCAATCGTGCGGAGTGCCTTTAATGGCAGGTGCCGCAAATTCACAAACAGGCCAGTCGTAAGTCACTATTGACCTTATCAGTGTTTTATAGAGGGTTTATTTAATGTTAGCGCTTAATCCCTCAATTCTGAGCAGTGAGAATCCTCGCCTAAGCTTCAACCGTTGCTAAATGCAATCACCAAGCAATTCTTCTGTCAATGATTACAACGAGATATTGCACGGGGTGGTATGGGCAAGTGGCCTTCAAGTGTCCCTTACAAGCATTCAACAAGGCCAGCAACTATAGCGAATTACAGGCACCGAACGAGACGAAGGTGCTATCAGGATGCGTCAGCATTAACATCACAAACCAACTGATAGTTCTACAGTTTACTAAGCCACAATTACTAGACGTAAGATACACTGTAATGCTGCTGTTACGTACCTATAACGAATACAGACCCAAAGATAGTTTCGGTGCAGGTCATGAAGGCATACAGGAAGAGTGTAAGTACAGCTCCACTAAATCTTAACCACGGCACTAGATGGAAGTGTTCAGTTCCAGGTCCAAGGAAAGGGGCTCCGGTACCCGCCGAATAGGTTAGGTGTCCCCCAGAGCTAGTATGGAAGTTTTAAGGAGAGAAATGGCTTATTCATGTACCGAATCGAATCACATTTCCTCGGTCGTCCAGCCCATAGCCTAGTCACTACACGACTGGGCTATTCCGGCTCTAGAACACACCATTCTTCAGGTGACTCATCCTGTTGTGCAATAAATAATGAAGCAATGAACAACTACTGTACCCTTCGAACGCAACTTGCATTTTAGTGGTACAAAACCCAGATACATGTACAAGTTACGGCTATCAATAAGTCATCATCAGGCTGCGTACAAGAAAACAAATATATTTTACAACTGCAATTAATATTCACTCAAGGTTGGAATGTCAATCAGTCGCAAATCTTGAACCGGAGGTCTGGTCATGTGGAAGGTTACCAGCCTTACCTCCCCTTACCCTCCAAGGTTTTAAAAACCAGTCACCCAACAATGTCCTGACTGGCATTAGCAACAAAAATAGAATAATAACAATAAGAAGAAGAAGAAGAAGAAGAAGAAGAAGACTGCGCGAAAATGTAAATGTGCCACACACAACTCTTCCACTATTCGCAAAACAGAAAAATCTAAAATCCTCACCTAGTAGGTTTTTGTTAATTAAAACGAAACTACGCCCTCTTACCGTCACTGTACAAACTACATCACGCTAAGGTGGCAAGGTCGTCTTTCATTTACTGCCTGAAGTTTATCTGCTGTACTTCTTGAAAATGCTATAAGCCCTAAATCACACGCGTACCAACATTGCACAAATCCATTCGTCGGTGAAAGGTTTATTAAACAATGAAATAATTTAAAAATAAATTTTTTGCATCGCGCTACTTCAACATTATAAGACCTTAAAACACAAAACAAGATTCACTCCATCTATGCACTTCACCGATCTCGTGGAACAACACCAGGATTGCACTGTACGCTACGTTCGTGACAAAAACCCTTCCATCAAACTCCAACTTGGAACGATGGGAGTGTTTCCGTACAATAAACATGACTCACATGCACAGAAATGTACAATAGCAGAACATAATGATACCGTCTGCCACGGTATTTTAACGGCCTACCACAAGACCACAATCCTGCTGGGAATAAGGCCACAATTTTAGAATTCTTAGTACCAACATTTAATACTGAACAATATTTCCATTTCCCTTTAATTTGTTGCGTGCTACTGTTACGTGTTCATGGAGATAGACACCCAATGTCATGAAAATGTTTAACGGTTTTTTTTTGTTTCACAGGAAATTAGTCATGTACCAACAAAACAAAATAAACACGGAAAATAATCGAAAACAATATGTGTATTATAAACAATACGCAAACAGTTATTTGAGTGTTACCACCGCGTGACTGCTGTGGAACTGTGTCTTCTGTATTGTTGCGCCGTGTGGTGGGGTAATTGCTTCCAGACGCTTCTAAAGATATAAGGTCTTTATTTTCAGGGTTATGAGCTTTCGAAACGTCTGGAAACAATTACCCAACCACACGGCGCAACAACCCAGGTTACCACCTGCTTCCTCACCAAGAAAAAATGTTTGCAATTAATCTTTCACAGCTGTCACTTCCACTGGATAAAGGAGCAGGTTTCAGCGCATAATCTCAGGCGTATCATTCGCTTTAATCTTCTTTCTCTCTCTGGCTTCCAGACGCCTAGCTTTGCTACGGGCCGCATGCCTTAGCGGAAGAGACAGGGAGTTAAATGGACGCTTCGAAAACAACATTGCTCCAATCTCTCTCCCACTCTCTAGCCTTTTAGCATATGCGCTAAACAAAGTCAATATAACACTAAGTAACAATTTTTTAAAAATTTCAAGTTTTCTCTCTTTTTGATAAGGAAAAGAAGTAATTTCATCCGTTTCAGTGGTATGGCGGAGTAATACTAGCTATACCCGAGAATTCGTCACTGAACCCAGTCTTGTTACAAAATGGTCACAATGTCAAATACAAAACACTATAAGCACAAACGGTTTATGTAATATGCATACACAAGGGACGGCTTTGGATCGTAGCTCTACACCACATGCAGGAATGAAGGCAGTGTTCGGACACAAGACAGACACGGCAGATGTGGGATGAATGGTTAGCGAATCGTGAGATATAAATGTCGAAATGTTAATTCGGAATCTGCAACCGTCAGAGTTGGACGGATATTAATTAATAAACTAACACGATTCAACTGTTCTCCTTTATGAACAACAGTAATAGAACAAAACTTGCGCCAACGAACCCTATACTGTATAACGACTCTTTGTGAAAATGTAAAACAACGCAAGTTCTCCACTTCACTTAAAAGAAGTCAGAAAAATTCCATGTTTACAAAGAAGCAATGATAATCAGCTGAACGACAAACACACCGTATCACCAAACAAAATTTTGGAAACGGCAGTAAAAAGTGGTAGCATACATGCAAGTCTACGCAAAACAACCATTCCCTCCCCACCCCCGCCCGTTTAACACAACCATACTAGAAGAGTGCAGAAGGCAGTGAGACTTGAACAGTGTTTAATTTCGGAATCCAAAGCTCTAAGTTACACCTAAAAAATTCAATAACTTAATTCTTTAAGCAGTAACGATTTATAGAACTACATAAGTGATGCTTGACTCGATTCAACATAACGTGAACATCCGTGTTTTCTTTACCTGTTACGGAACAGACCAAGGTTATTAAATTTAAAACCTGACACTGAATTATTTTCAAAGAAACACACATACATACGTTTTGGATTATAACAATACAAAGGGTTGAACTTTGATATACTGTCCATGGAGTTGGTTGATTTGTTTGTTGGTTAGTTGGTTACATGGTACGCACAGAGGCAAACAATGTTATTTTTGTTATGGAATTATTCGTACCAGCATTACTCGTGACTGCTTGGCCCTGAAAGTGATGTTACACACATCTCCGACATGTCGGTAACTATTCACCAAGCGACAGGGCGTGACATCATGTAAGATATGAATCTTCGGTTTTTGTCCCCACCAGGTTCCGGTTCGCAGTAATATGATGACGTAACGAATGTCGTACAACATCGCCTATTGCTCAAAATGTTTTAAACGGACCGCCCAGTCGCCCTTGGCGCACACATGACGTCACAACAGGGCACCAAGACACTTCCTTACTTTTAACAATTACATCTGCTTCACTGACGTCAAACACTTGATTTTTCATGCACTGTATCCTTGTGTGAGTCCCACTGATTATCTACGAACTTCGTTGCCTGATACTTCACCTATAATTAAGATCAGACATGACTTTTCATACACTGTTCGCTGGTCTTTCTCGGAATACTTAACGTCTTAAACTAGTACATGAGACATGGCACATGTTACCGGCCACATTAAACTAACATTTCATATGGCAGATACACATTGGAAAGTCACAAATGCTGTGCAGGTCGCTTACCTTACAACAAATTCGCGAAAAAAATGTAAATTTGTTTCTAGGTCCTCGGATTTAACGAAAGTCGCTACACTGTATGTCCAAACAAGCATCTTGACAGTCAATACCACGTCGAAAACACACCAAGAGAAAGGAGAATGTTAGTAGTCGGGACAGCTCAGTAGGTAGTGACTACGCTACTGTACGACAGAGTAATCGTGGTTCGATTCCCGCCATGAGATCACACCGGCCCTGAGGCCCACCCATGCGCCTACTCAGTGGATACTTGAGGCTCCTTGCCCTGCAGAAAAGGGTCCAGTAGTAAAGCCAAGCACTCTCCACCCAACACGTTACGAATGTGTGGGGATGGATCTCTGCTCCCCTCATATGGCTTCACGGCATTCACAGGGACAATTGTCAATGAAAATGTGCGAGCAGTTTTTGTTGACTCTGAATATGATTAACATTAACAATGCGAACCTTCTGCCAGTTTGCACCTCAGCAACGAGGTGGTTTTCTGACAAGTAACAAATATGGCTGGTCCATTAAAAATTTTTTTAAAAAAAGTAACAACTATATATGAAGTGAATTCTGTGGCCTAGGTGTGTGAAAAGCTGTGAAATTCAGGGTGGAATAAAAGTGGAGAATGACAGTAACAGTAAGGACCAGAGAAAAATTTCAGGCATTTTGCAAGTGAAAAGACAGGAGGTATCCATTCTTTCTAGATGTGGCGCGGTGCTACTGGGTATTTGGTTTCTGAAGTTTTGAGACAACGCAGTGGTATCATCTTCAGGAGTCATAATGTCCCAGAAAATGAAGAACCATCCCTATTATTTTCACAGATCCACCCATTCTCTGGCATTCGTGTTGACAATTTCGCCCTTTGAATATAGGACTAATATGTTGTTTCGATACTGCGGGGACCAAATACTCAGTGACCCAGCATCACATCCCAGAAGAGTGGACACATCAACCAGTATTTCGAGAAATCCAAAATTCGGAAAACATTTTTACCGGTCAGCAAAACTTCCAACTTCAGCTACACGCAGGTAAAGAACGTTAATGGTTTCATGCAATTTCATCGGTCCCACACCCCTTCCATTCAAGGACAAACAACAAACACCTACTGCTCGATGCAGTTACAGTATATAAGAGGATAATCAAAACGCCGCAGAATGCTTTAAAAACGTGTTCTGGTCCGCGACAATGAAGTCATCACTGCTAAAACTACTGACATGTTACATGCCCATCCGCTACACCCAGCACACATGCTCCGAAAACAACGGTAAAGTTATCCCTGTGCTTAATTCAGCACCTAAACAAGAAGACGTAGCCAGGTCTGGAGGTACAGCACCACCATTCTTGAGTCCAGCATTAGACGGATAAGAGTGGTTAATTTCACACACCGTTTTCTGTGACCCCGAGAGAAATAATCCTGGGCACCCACTGGACATAAGGAAGGGTAGCTGAACAGTCGACCCTATAGTTGTCCAGAAGAATCAAGTACGATGACCCAGCTGGGGAAAGAAAAAAAAAACATGATCCCTCCGTCATCCAGTTCGTAGCTTAGCCACTGTACCGACTGAACCATTACGGCCCTCATTATAATTTCATGAATAACAGCTTACCGTGCGACATGTTATATTCAAAAGCGTCGTCGAACTGTTTCTTCGATCTCGTTAAATTGTAACGACTTTTCTTTCGAAGAATTCTAATCAGTTACCCCGAAACTCAACGACTCGAGCACGACAGCACACGAACGTCGGTTTGCGGGCTTGTGTGACATGCCGCCCCTCACTGGCATTCAAGAAGAAAACCATCACACACAGCACAAGTGGCGTAGCTGGTGGTAGCGATTTGTGCGGCCGCCCCGGGCGGTAGAATGCAAGGGGCGAGAAAATGTACCTCAAAATGACCATTTAAAAGGAAAATATCCGATTTTCTGCATTCAAAGAATTTTAAATTGTTGAACCAAATGAAAGGAAATTAAAAATTTGTAATTTTTAGTTAATTTCTGGGGGGTGGGGCACTGTGATTACTCGCCCCGGGCGACAAAATACCTAGCTACGCAACTGCATAGAACAGATCTCAACTGCATAAAACTGTGCCTAGTCACAGGCACAGACTTACACTGTGTCAGTGCCAACCGGTGTAACACGTCACCCCTCGTTGACACAAATGTACAACGGGGCAGGCATGGCGCAACCTTCCATCTTAGGTTCGACGACTGTTGGCTGATCAAACAGCGACGCCGTCTTCATTTACAGGAAATTTCACACAGAACAGAGAGTTCAGAACCCTGGTCCCCGAGGTGAGGGCTGTGTGTTGACCAAAGAGCTGACTGCGACCAGCAATGTAATAAAAACAAATGTTGGTGGTAAGAAAAGAAGCAGCCAGATGTTCAAGTTCATTAGTCCTGAAGACGTGACTTCATACAAGATAGTATATATATACACATATAAACGTGTGCCAATTTATCCTTTAACGTTACAATTACCATCACGGTAATAATAATAATAATAAGTATTAGTAGTAGTAATAGTAGCAGCAGCAGCAGTACACAACAAAACACAGAAATGGCACCATTTTCACAAAACAAAATGTTTACATGAGAATCTGTTACTCATCACACGAGGGACTGAGCTATAAACACGTAACCTGACTATATACGAAATGTTTACCTCTATAAAAAGTCAGAAGCAATGTACCACACTGCTCATTCGGTGGCTTGAAATAGCCAATGTACAGTGTGCCCTGGCGAACCTCTCTTTGGAAATATTCCCTCAGTGTCTAACTTGAAGCCCTGGTCTCCGGCAGGCAGCGCTGTCTGGTCTCTGGCTCGTGAAACCGTCAGCATTCACGAAGTAACACAAGTCAGGGCCCAAGTATGAGTAGTCTGGCCTCACCTTTATAAAAGACCTTAGCGTCACACGCAAGTCAGGGTGCTGCAGGTGGTACAGTACAACACAGAAACCTGCATGCCTTAAAGTTTTAAGAAACGTCGCAGTGAATGGCATTTCACGCTTGGTCTTCTCGGGTCTTGCCTAACCTTCAGTATTAAAATGGGTCCCGACAACTTCACCCAAAGGGAAAGAAATACCTATTTCCATTAGATAATGGCCACACACCCGGTCTCCACAAGATGGCAATGAGAAAGTTTCGCTCTCACTGAAAATCTTAACCCGACTGTCCTGTCATCCAACCCGCAGCATTACCCGGTTCACTGAGAAACATCCGTTGGTCACGAAATCAAGAACCCCCCCTTGCATAATACCGGCCGATAAATTTCAAGGCATTTTCTATAATTAACAAATTTATCTCTATCTTTATACCCTCATCTACGAGGTCCGACAATAATGTAATGAGATTAACTTTCTCCTAGCTGTATTCGCAATACTGCAGCCCGCTAACACAGACAGCCTTTGACCTTGATCCTTCCTCCATCCCCACTTGCAGTGGCATGGCTTTGAAATGCCTCAGTATGGAAGTGGTGCGTGACATGTAAGGACATGTCTGTGAACCTTGTCGTGGAAAAAGAAGCATGGAACATCGTGCAGCGTTATGCTTTCTTTGTGTGTGTGTGTGTGTTAAAAAAAACAGTCCCTTTACAGGCCTGGAGTGGCCCAGAGGGTTCCAGAAAGTTAAGGTGATCTTACGCACCGGCCGCCTTTACCCCCAGGAAATGCTCCTGGTACTCATTTCTGTTAGAGGCTGAGTCGACCCCAGGGCCATAGTAGGATCGGAAGGATTTTATGTCATGAAAAATTTCAATGACACCTGCTGGGATCGAACCAGCGACCTTCCGATTTGTAGCGCACCTTAACCACTGTGCCACCGCGGTCCCAGTGTATGTTAAACTCGGTGAAAATTCCACTACAACACATAGTAAACTTCAGCAGGCCTTTGGAGATGATGGAACGTCAAGGGCACAAGTCTTTCGCTGGCACAAAATGATTTCTGAAGGCAGAACCCTTACTGAAGATGAGCAGCGCAGCAGACGACCATCAGCAACATGGGCAAGTGACAACACAGCATGGGTAAGAGAACTTGTTCGATCCGATCGAAGATTAACAGTCAAAACGACTGCTGATGAAATGAGCATGAATCGGGAAATCGTTCGTTTGATACTGACTGAAGAAGTGGGACAGAACAATTTGTGCCAAGATGGTGCCCAGGAATCTCACAGAACATCAGCGGGATGCGCGGTTGAGCGCAGTTTTTGACATCCAAATGCATTATGGTGATGCCGCAGCCTCCTTACTCACCTGATCTCGCACCTTGCGACTTCTTTTTATTTCAAAAAGCAAAATCGGCAGTGAAAGGACACAATTTTGAGTCCACGTAAGACATCTAGAGGTCTCTAACGCAAGCCTTAAACGACATCCCACAAACTACGTTCCAAGAATGCTACAAACAGTGGCAGCACCGCTGGAAAACGTGTGTGCAGGCACACGAGATGTACTCTGAAGGTGACCACTTTGCAGTTCATGAATAAATAAAATAAAACTTTTTTTTGGAACCAGTCTCATTACTTTATTGTCAGACCTCGTACTCCCAGCATGTATACGCATTACGACTCGAACCAGAATTTTAACACAGTTCTGATTTCCTTCAAGTAGGCCCTCTTTATCTCTTTATTCAATAATCCCAATCACAAAGATTAATGTATATTCATATTCATTGTTCTACTTTCTTTGCAGTGTACAAGAACGCACGCAATCCTACAAGGATCGTCTATGCCAGTTCGGTCGTCAACATGTATGTACCAACAGGATAATGGTCAGATGGATTTTACGAAATTTGATATAATCGTTAAAGCACTGGTGGCCACCCCAAAATCCACAATTGTACATTCGTACGACCGGTAGCAGCTACAGTGCGAAGGCACGAATATGTGAGGTGAGAGGGATACTTGCGCAAACCATCGAAATACTGTAACCACAACCATAAAGACATAAATGACTGGAATCATGGCAAGGATAATAAAAGTAGTACTGGTTAAGTAACTCCATATTACAGAGTCCTTCCTGAGAAGCTAACAGATACTCAGCTAGTCAAGAAAGTCCTCTCATTTATGGAACCCGACCGGTCGTAACGGCATTCGCAAGTGCCCGACAACTAACCCTATCCGGGGCCACGGAAAACCAGCCCATGCTTTCCATCCAACGTACTGAAGATTCATTTTAATATTATCCTCCCATCTATGCTTCGGTCTTCCAAGTGATCTCTTTCTCTCAGACATCACCACCAAAATCCTGCATGCACTTCGTCTGTCCCCTGTACGTACAACATGCCCCGCCCATAGCAGTCTTCTTGATTTGATCCTCCGAATAATATTTGGTGACGAGTACAGCGCATAAAACTCCTCATTACGTGGTATTCTCCGCTGCCTTGTTAACTCTCCCTCTTAGACCCAAATACCTCCCTCAGTACACCCTCAGTGTATGAGACCACGCTTCACATCCATGCAAAACAACAGGAAAGATTACAGTTCTGTATGTCGCGATCTCCATATTTTTTGAACAGCAAACTGGAATACCAACCATGGTAAGTGGGTCCCTGTCACCACAGCATAGTGCGTCCTCTGGTTGCGGTTGGAGGAACGGCTTCCAATATTGACGGTAGCTACGAATATATTGAATAAGCAGTCGCAGACAGCCGGAAAGGGGTGCTCCCCCAGCTTGGGGGTTGGACGAGGTTCTAAAAATTCCTCACCGTAGAAACAGGCCTTATTATGCAACGGATAAAATTGCCTCGGGCCTGAACTTACCCTTGGTACAACCTAAACAACGGAGAAGGGCCATGAGATTTGGTACATGGAATGTAAGGAGCCTGTATAGGCCAGGATCACTTACGACAGCTGTCAGGGAATCAGTCAGGTACAAATTAGATTTTGTGGGTGTACAGGAGGTTAGATGTGGCAAAGGGGCAATGTAAGAGCAGTGAATTATATTTTTTCTATGGACAAGGAAAAGAAAACAATCAATTGGGAACAGGTTTTTTTAATACAATACAGAATACTATCGGCAGTTAAGAGAGTTGAGTTTGTAAGCGATAGGGTGTAGTGTATAATTCTGGTATGTCGCTTGTGTAATACCACTGTTGTGCCCGGGCACCAACTGATAAAAATGATGATACAAAACACAGTTCTTTATGGGGAATTAAGGCAGGTTTTCGATCATTTTCCTAAGTACCATATGAAAGTTCCGTAGGGTAAGTTAATGCAAAACTGGGGAGAGAGAATATTTTCAAACCGACAACTGGGAATGACACTCTACATAAAGATAGTAATGATAATGGTGTTAGAACAGTAAACTTTGCCACATCAAAAAATCTGGTTCTTAAGAGCAAGATGTTCCCGCACCAAAACATTCATAAATACACCTGGACCTCTCCTGAAGGAATGACTCACAACCAGTGATCACATATTGACAGATACGAGATGGCATTCGAGTATACTAGATGTACGATCTTTCAGGGGAGCTGAATGTGATACTTACCACTATATGGTGGCAGCCAAAGCTAGGGAAAGATAGGCAGTAAATAACAAGCAGCACAGAAGTTTGTTGTGGACAGATTGAAGATCAAGAAGCTAAGTGAATTGGAGAAAAGAAACAGTATCAGATTAAGTTCTCAAACAGGTTTGCAGCTTTGGAGAACGTAAATGATAAAACGGGGCTTGGGAAAGCATTAAAGAGAATAGCAAACCTCGGGTAGAGAGTCCGGCTCTGTATGAACTGAAGCAGCATAAACCATGGTTTGGTGAAGAATGTTTAGATTTTTTAGAACAAAGGAAGCAAGCTAAAATGCATGGGTTACAGGATCCGAACCAAAGCAATGTATATAACCTAAATAAAGTTAAGCCTAGCAGAGGTTTCAAGAACAATAAGAAGGAATATCTGCAATCTAAAAATGAGGAACTTGAAACAGTAAGCCTAGTATGGCGGAATCAATGACTAATAAGGGTTACCATCCTAGATATAGTAATGGATGAGAAAGGTGATTCGGTTACAGGCTCCCACAGAATTTTGGCTAGGCGGAGGAATCATCTCTCAGTTTTTAAATGTACATAGGGTCTTGCTGGGGAAACCGGAGGGAAGGAAACCACTGGGGAGACCTAGGCGTAGATGGGTGGATAATATTAGGATGAATCTCCAGTAGGTGGGATGTGGGTATATGGACTGGATTGGGCTGGCCCAGAATAGAGACAGGTGGCGGACGCTTGTGAGTGCGGTAATGAACCTTCGGGTTCCGTGAAATGCGGGGTATTTCTTGACTGGCTGCAAACCAGTTAGCTTCTCAAGAAGGACTCTGCACCATGGAGTAAGTAAGTACATGGGGTTAATGATGGTAGGCAGATAGAAATACATACAGCAGAGCCACTACTGACAGCCCAGTGCCTCTGAGGTTAAGATGGCCACTGAAAGCTAAAAAGACATAAATAACCAGGCATTGATCAAATTCCAGTTGATTAAAGCAGGGGGTATGCCAATTCGTTCTGAGATCCATAAACTTATTAATTCTATTTGAAATAAGGAAGAATTGCCTGAGGATTAGAAGACGTCCATCTATGTACCTACGTATCAGGCGGGTGATAAAACATCATCAACATATATCTTTCATGGAGTTGGGCCACTTGTTGACCCGTTTCAGTCTCACGTATCCAGAAGTCTCTTCAAAGGTCTACCATGATTCCTTCTGCCAGCTGGGAAGTAGAATTTCATTACCCTGGGTAATCCATTTCGAAGCATTCTATTTACATGTTGTATCCAGCTTCTCTTGTATTCCAGTAATTTGTCCAAAATTGGTGTTATTTTTAACTCCTTTGCAATTTGTGCGTTTGTTTTGTAATCTGTCCAAGTGTATCCTGCTGTTCTTATCATGTATTTCATCTCTGCTGCTGTTATTCTTCTGGCGATAAAACGGACTGTAATAATTACAAGAGGCATATCAATTCTGCCAACTATGTACAAAATTGTATCCAACATACAGCTGTGAAGGTTAACTCCACATGCAAAGGAAATTACTGGAGATCATCAGTGTGGAATTCGACGCAACAGGTCACCTACTGATCGTACATTCTGCATTCGTCAAATACTCGAGACAAAATGGGAATACCACGAAGCAGGGCATCAGCTCTTTACAAGCATCAAGAAAGCTTATGATTCAGTTGGGAGGGAGGTCTTGTATAATATGCTCATTTAGTTTGTTATATCCCGTGAAACTGCTAATCTAATAAAAATGTGTCTGAACGACGTAATGTTTTACAGCCATAGTTTTTCAACTCTGCTTTAGATAATGTCCGAAATTAGGAACCACGAAGGTTTCAAAGTAAATGGTACACATCAGCTTCTGGTTTATGCTGATGATTTTAATATATATGGCGGAAGCGTACATACTATAAAGAAAAACACGAAAGCTTTAGTAGGTTACAGTTTAGACTAGAAATAAATGCTGATACAATAAGTACATGGTCATGTATCGAGATCAGAATGCAGGAAGTCTACAACAATGATTCAATAATAGTTCCCTTGAAGTGTGGAACAGTTCAATATTTGGGATCAACACTATCAAATCAAAATTCTATTCAGGAAGAAATCAGGAGCAGACTAAAAGACAGGGAGTGCTTGCTTTCATCAGGTGCAGAATTTTTTGTCTTCCAGTTTGCTATCTGCCAATAACAATGCCGCTGTTTTGTATGGGTGTGAAACTTGGTCGCTCACATTGAGGGAGGAACGTAGGCTGAAGATGTTTGAGAAAAGGGTGCCGAGGTGAATATTTGGGCCTAACAGGGGCAAGGTAATAAGGGAGTGTAGAAGACTGCATAATGAGGAACTTAATGATCCGTAATCCTCACCAAAATCATTCGGGTAATCAAATCGAGAATGAGATGAGCGGGGCATGTAGCACGTATAGGTGAGACGAGAGGTGTATACGTGGGTTTGGTGGGAAAACCTGAGGGAAAAACTCTACTTGGAAGACTCAGGCGTAGATGGGAGTATAATATTAAGATGGATTTTTCAGGAAGTGGGATGGGGGCATGTATTGGATTTTATCTGTGTAAGGATTGGGAGAGGTAGCGGGCACTTGTAAACGCGGTAATGAACCTTCGGGTTCCATAAAATGTGGCATATTTCTTGACTAGCTGATAACCAGTTACGTTCTCAAGAAGGAATCCGCTCCATTTCGTAAGCAAGTGAAATGGAAGACAAAAAATTCTGCACCGAATGACAGCAAGATTTCAATCTGCTCTTAATTTCCTCATGAAAGGAATTTTAATTTGTTAGGGTTGTTCCTAAAATGTGAACTGTTCCACACCGTCAATTGATTTATTACCTACCTTTATATTGTGATTCTGTCCATTCCGATCTCGAGACATGACCATGTACTTGGTTTTCCCATTCTACTTACTAGTGACTACTAAAGCTTCTGTGTGTATTAATAATAAAGCCCAAAGTAACTACGGTGCACTGATTTTAGTCTTTTGTGAAACAGACGTGTACACTCTAATCTGAATTCAGAACGCCGAGGTACAATAGACGCGTTTTTAAACTGTGTGCATTGCGGTAAGGACCGCAGTTTTCCAAACACTTGCAATATTTATCGGTACTAAAATTACTATACAAATAGCAGATGCGCCTGCGCCACATTCCAGACCAACCGGACGCTAACTTCTCACTGTGAAGACAGGGGTTCGATCCGATCCGGGATATCTGATAATGAAGAGTGATGATGGGGTAGTCCCTCCCTCCAGTAATAATTTTGACTTCTCCCACCAATGCTCCATGTGCATCTGTCACAGTCCCTAGGGTGTGCACCCGGCCTATCAGCCAGCACATTATCACATCCCTGGCACCTGGTCCGGCATAACACAGCAGCCAAGCCAACCTTTTGTTACAACATTCTTTCTGTACTAAATTACATGAAATGCGAAAAACATACGTTTGGAATACACATGACTCATGCGGCAATTCTATTTCTTTGTCCCTGCATTCCTACCATTCTGCTGTCTCCTGACGGTAGCCGAGACCGGGCCGGCGAAGATCTACAACGGCGATAGACAAATTGACGGAATGACAAACAACACAAGGCCTGCCTAACTTGCAATGGCAGGATAAAACGCTCCCTTGAGAGGAATACTTCTGGCACACTTATTTCTGATACACTTAACCGTGCGCTCAATAAATAAGACCACAAAGCGTTGGATGATAAAACAATGTGTGAAAAATGAATATGAAATAACGCGGAAAGGTCGTGACCTAATTTTGCCAAATGTCTGGGACAAGTGCAGAAAATTACAACCATATACGGTAGAGGGTCAATCTCCGGTCCTTTAGCCAACGAATCAACGAATAAATACGAAAGTGTATGACTCCTCCCCCACTCCCAAGCCAACATAACAAAAGCCTTCCAGTCTACGAGATCGAGAGACACACGGATTAAAACCCCAAGTGTCCTCACCCACTCCACAAGGCATACTGTTATTAGTAGCAAGTCCTTAGTATGACAACATAAATGCCCTCATATGAGACGTAAAGTCCATTAACATAAGCACAATTCCCGTTCCGTGTTTCCCGTGCCACAGTCCAGCGACGCGTTTCGTACGTAATAACGGCTAATTGGGCCAAAGGACGGAGTCTTGCTAGGCGAAGTCTTCGTCCTTAATTAGCCTTCTGATTGGTCGGTTGGCAGACAGTCGCAGGGACAGTAGTGCAATAAGTGGACAGTATGTCTAAACATCCGCGCCGAGTACCGTAACTAATCTTCAAGATCCGAACCGGGAGGGAAGGAAAAAAAAATTAAATTCGTTATGTAACTTTGTTCGTTTTACTTGGTCCACCAAAGTGCTAAAAATGCTTAACAAAATTTGTTCTTCAGTAAGTCCGTGGCACTGTTCTTACAACTGAAAGCGACAACCATACATCAAATTGTATACTCTCAAGCAAATAAATAAATAATAAAGAAATTAAAAAATCAAACAACTAGATTGAATTCGGGGAATGTTTCACAATACTTCACCTGCCCGCCTTACAGACCTTAAAGAATGAAGTATGATTTCACGTGAGTCTTTAACTGATGTGAAAGCTGGTCTCACACCCTAAGGGTTATAGGTTTGAGGACACAGAGCCGACTAGAATCTGAACCTGAGAACAGCACGATGCATAAAGGCACACGAGGAACATTGTACCGTGTACACTTTACCATTTACTTGGAGCGAACAAATTTATATTATTATTATTATCATCATCATCATCATCGAATTTTTCACTTCTCAGCTTTGGCTGGGTAATATTCACCTATCCTGGGATGTAATAATCAACAGGATTAGGATCGGTGGTCTTACTTGTAGTTTTAAAAGTTTCTTACAATTGAACATGTGCCAAGAATTACAGATTTTTGCAGCTGTATATATGTATTGGGGTGCAGGTTAAGTGTTGATAGACTCTGTGATAGTGACTTTGGAATTACTCCCGTAGATGATATTACTATCGGGATCAATTGTGTTGCCTTTTGCTTCCACATAGCACATATTTCATTCGTAAGTTCTTGGTATTTGTTTTGTTTGTCGGTTATTGTTTTGGCGAGATTATGTGTATCTGGGACAGCTATGTCTATCAAAAAGGTGTTCTTTGTTTTCTTATTCATAAAAGTTAGGTCAGGTCGATCAAAAAAAAAAAGGTATTGTTTTTTCCATAAGTATGCTGCGATTCCAGTACCGGTTGAAATTTTCATTCTCCAGTACAATGGCTGGTGTGTACTTATAATATGGACCTATATCGTCAATCAATTCGGCTGCTTCTACCAGTTTCTGATGGATAATTCTGGCTAGTCCATCATGTCTCTTTAC
>Ga0123352_10007606_pt1 | contig 16740 bp, 7 predicted proteins | sample TergutLab28metaG_FD_89700 | JGI IMG/M metagenome (GOLD analysis project Ga0123352, IMG submission 89700) | Labiotermes labralis P1 segment gut microbial communities from Petit-Saut dam, French Guiana - Lab288 P1 | ecosystem: Host-associated > Arthropoda: Insects > Digestive system > Gut ... | reverse complement strand
GTCTAATTAGTGTCTAATATAATATAATTTTAGTAGCTCTGGATAAAAGTCGACTCCTGAAGAGACTTATAGCGGCAAAATAAGTTCTATTGCTGGCCAAAATACGTCTTTGTATTTCTTTTTCCACGCTATTTTCATTACTGATTAGCGTACCAAATTATATGAACTCGGTTACTCCTTTATAATCTGCTTTGGTATTGGAAGCTCTAAAATAGAAGATAATTTTCTTTCATTCCTTCTCTTGATTTACCTTTTACATTGGTATTAGAAGATGTCGTCAGCGCACAGTACATGACAGGATAGAGCGTATATTTCTCCTCACATATAAACAGGCACCACCGTACATCTGTTTTACAATATCAGACCAGGTCATAAATATATTTGAAGTTCATACATCTTGATTTCTTTATTTGGAGTTGTAATGAAACAAACTCAGATTTCTTTGCACTGTTATCTCTCTAGTTTACCACCCAGTCGTCTCCACAGATGAGACATACGTCATAATGCGCGGTCCACTCTACACGATCACTCTTTTGTACCTCGTCTGCCCTGACTTGCTCGTTGCGGTAGATGAAACATCTTGCGTGATACGGGCGTGTTTAATCGAATCACACACAGTCTTCGTTATTTATTTATTAGTTTATTTGTATCTGAGGTGCAACGTCTGAGCTTGTTCAGTTAATCAAATAAAAATCATGTCCTAACTAAGGGACAACCAACAGTCTCTTCATTCCCGACCTTGTAACCTGTTGTTTTAGGTTATCATACTACTCACCACCTTACTTGTATCGCTCTCTTACTGGACTGCCAACGTTAGTTGTCCAATTCCGTTACTCGCTGCTAACCGTTTTTCCCATTTAAAGCTCTCTGTAAGCAACCCCTACTGCTTATCACCAACGGTTTCTAGAAGCTGACAGTGTAAATTTAAGAGGTATTCCACCGAACTGCCCTCTACTGACGCCAGCAATCGCTCTGTTGTACTAATAATGTTCGGCTACACCACCTTTTCCATTTCTAGTTGACGGATTTCCGTTTCCTCTGTTACCAGCCACAGCGTGTCACAACTGTTTCCACATCGCGATCACCTGTAACACCGTTGGCGCCAATATTTTATTTCAGCACTTCGAAGACACGATAGTATATCGGCCGCGAATTTCGTCGATACGAATAAGATAAAATATTAGTGTAGGTCTTTGTTACTAAATTATTACAAATGAACACTTACTTTCTGTTCGACCGTCGTAACATGCACTAATTTTCCTGAAGTGTCGTAACAATATAAGGTAAACTATTATCCATGTCATAGTATTAGCCTGCATCGAAATAAACTAACTCAGAGCAAGGAATAGGTAAGTACAATCCGAGAAAGAACACTATTTCAGACATATTCCACATTAAGACGAACATTAGACAGGATAATTCAACCCTATCAATTATGAATATTAATAATGCATGCACTCCTTATTCTTGCTGCACAAAAGCAATGTCTTTAACAGGTTTCAGAACACAAACAATTTCAAATAGCGCGTGTCAGATACAGAATATGTTTAGTTCGGTTGATATGCAGTGTGACATATTGCGAGTTCAGAAACCAGTTACTATTTTATCGCGTTGGAATCATAGAACAAATTTCTATTCACCCGATGATTTACAAGTACGGAATGAAATGCAAATACGACCGAAATTTGAACGCGTTCTATCAACGGAGTGAATATTAGTTCATGCTGCTCTCCTAGCAATTTGTAAGGCTTCATTTATCCATTTCAAGGGGTTTCTGAAGCATGAGAATGTTTAACTTATCACGTAAATGGGCACTAATCGTCGAGATTAGATTATACATGTGGTTCAGGTTTGATTTAATATCGTAATAACTCCATAAATTCAGCATGCGGATAAACAAGTCTTAACTTTCAGATAGGTAAAACCTGCAATTTATTCGTAGTTTTTGTAAATGGCAGAGCTTTGTCCTCTTTAAATTAAAGTGGAAAAGTTTGAGCACTGACCTGTTCTGAATGCCTCTTATCAGCTGATCACACAACGAAACAAATTTTTTCATGATGCTACTTACAAATTATAGATTATGGACCTTTTATACAACACTTTTCCTAAGAATATTTTAGAGCAAGACGTACTACAGAATTTTTACTGCCTCTTTACATATTTTCTAAAGAAATATTCATGTTCATCAGATGCATACGCATGGACATTGTTCACATTTTCCAAAAAAAAGCAGTAGCTTACGTTTGCTTTAATCTGAGGTAATATTGCCTTTGTAACTAACACTTCTGGAAGGTTGGAAGCAGTGGATAATTTTTGTTCGAAATACATACATTTATATTGAGACACATCCATTTATTTACTTAGGCCTACAATGTTTTGGGGTAATTAAATGTTTAGTACCTAGTTAGTCTCCAAAGACTAGGTGGTATCGTGAATAAGACAGAGAGAAAAAATTAAAAATTAGATGTTCAGCAAACAAATTGGAATAAATTAATGAGAAAAAGTGTGCATTTTGTTGGTCATTCTCCCGTATTTGTTGAGCCTCTTTGCGTTTTTTGTTTTTCAACCTTAAAACCTTTTCTTGTCTCTCGCATAACGGAAATATTTGTCTTATTGCTGTCCAAGGCAGTGACATTTATCATTTTAGGGTATCTTCGTAACGTACTTTTTCGCTGCTGCCAATACCCATTCTTCTCTGATAATATCGTATGGGTAACACTTCAGGTAATATTTAACGGTGTGTTTTTATGAATCTAGAAGTGTGCATGTGTGAGTACGTGGGGCGCGGCTGTTTACATGTTTTTAAAATGCGTAAAAATAAATAAACATGTTTACATGTTTTTATAAACGCCCACACAGAAATAAAAAAGAGAACACACGAAAAAATTTCGAAGCTCTTCTTTGAACACAGTAACAAAATTGCGATATTGTTTACACAACAGTTTGTGTGTGAATCTGTCGAAATGATGCTGGGTTGAAGGGAATACGAGTATGTCATCAGACTCCCAGGTGTTTTGCAGATAAAATAAATAAAACACGGTTATACGTTTTGGATGTGGACGTAAGGGCGTCACGTGACATCAGACGATACGAATTGAAGTGACTTGGCAAGTTTAGTGCTGGCAACAAACGCCAAAACGTGTAAATGACATTAGTGAAAATTAAAGTGCCTTGGCGATGTATTTTTTGTTTACAAACTTCAGAATATCCAAACTACGTGAGGAAACACAAGCTAAATTTAATTGAAAAGGACTGTGCTCGAAACAAGAGACAAAACATGCAAATAACACGAAGCAATAAAAATGAAAGTTACTTGGAAAGCTCTGTGCTGGTAACAGGGCTTAAAACTTTTAATAGACACAAGACTACTAAAGTTAAGTGACTTGGCAAACTCTGCGCTGGTAGCAAAAGTCAAAACCATAAACAAGCTAGAGAAATTTCATTTTCCCCTTTCAAACGCCTCTATCATTAACATTCCTGTCACCATATTGGTAACAATTATTTAATTAATGTGATAATCTTCTGATTAGTAATGTTTTCGTATGAATATTTTAGAACATCTTTCTCATTAAACACTCTCAGGAAGAATCGTGTTTATGTGACTAAGATATTATGAATTTAGAACCCTTTAGCAAATGTTGAACATCTCACTTACTTATGCCTATTATAAATAATATATTAGCAAAATATGTGGATAAAGTGCAGAAGTTTACATTTTAAAGACTGATCACTTTTCCTTTGCCAAATACATACCATTATACAAAAATGTTTAAAATATTATCGGGAACAAATTATTAATGCATATCAGACTGGCAGACTTTTACTGCGAAAGAACACATAAACTCGTGACTATATTTAATGATGTAATGGATCATCATTTAATTATTTAGGCCTAGGAAACTTTACGTATTACAAATCATTTTAGATCAAGATTTTCCGAAGTGCAATAGTGCCTTAATCTTCTGGGTAACGAAGTTAAAAAAGAGTTCTAAATTTGTCCAGCTCTCTTTCCCAAAGCACATTTTTTGAGGTATAAAGAATAACTCAGTAACTTCAAAATTCACGAGTGCTCTTTGACATGAATGTGAAGGCAAACTGTACCTAGAATATGGCAATCTGTGTGCTTTAACAAGTGAAGCGTTTGGGAAATGATGTGGAAAGAGCAAAGAGATTTCAAATAAAAAGGGTAGGAATATTAAATTTTTCATGAAAGGAGGACAAGCAACATTTCAGAGCACTTAAAGTGAATGACTTTTTCCCTTCAAACAAAGAGTCTCGAATGTGGTTACAGCTCCAAATCAACCACAAAATGTGCGTCAATTTCAAAATCATGTGGAGTTTAAAGAACACTGGACCGGTTCAATGTGAACTTACTAAAATAACGAAATAAATGGAAAATACGAGAGAGTAACTCGGGTACCGAGAAAATCATAAAATCAAATTCAGTGCAGGATAAACATTTCTAGAATATAATATGCACATTTCACAATTCAGCGACTTAAATCCTTTAGGAATTCTAAATCTATGGGATCTGTCTATGATGCTTTATCATTATTTACCATTCTGAATGCACAATGAAATATTTATCATTAACCAGTTTATTTGTGGGTACTTTATGTGTGAAATTTTAAGTATTGTGTATTTAACATGTTATTATTATTAACCAGTTTTGCCCCTTGAATAATTCGCACGTAGAAAAAGGAAAATATTTTCTAAGCAAAAATTACATTGTTTTAGTCTTTACTTAGAACTTTAAAAGTTTTAATTACTAATGTTTGAGGTTGAGTAAAATTTCGCGGTTCAGAATATCATCAGCGATGCGTAAATAAGAATAGAAAGCTTCCTAGAGCATGTAAATAGGAAAAGAGCGTAGAAATCGACAGTGTCACCTCAAGGGAGGGCGAAGGGAATTACATTAAATATGTTAGAATTCCTTGGTCTTCGCTTGAGGCATTCTTTCATATCTTTAGAAATTTTTTTATTAAAAAAACGATTTTTGAGAAGGAATTGCCTACGACATACACAAAAGTCAGTTAACAGATTAGTAAAATGTATACTGAAGTTCGTTACTAAATTTTATTTCCTACCAACTTTAAGAAAAAGAAGCTCGGAATTACAGCCATCATATTCAATGCACTACCTATAAAGTTCTGTTGCCATCTCCCATACGCAATAGCGTCCATATGCATTTGAATTTCCTATGACAACAGTGAAATTTTTCAGTTAAATGTGTTTTGTCGCACATTCATTACGTTGTCGGTTGACACCCAACCTATATCCCATTTATAAAGGTAAAAGGTGAAGTTCACCCTAGAACAGGCCACGAAAGCCCAGAGGGGGAGTACAGGTAAGCTCTACTTTTCCCTTAACCTCGGCTTTATATGGGATGGGTGGTCAACGTCACGCCCCCATCGTTTTACAACCGGGAAGGACCCGGCACCCTTGGTGTAGAAGGTTGGGTGGACCCCAGGGTCGGTCTAGACGGGTGTGAAAAATCTCGCCCCCATCGGAATTCGATCCCCGGGCCGTCCAGTCCGTAGCGAGTCGCTATGCCGACTGCACCATTCAGACCCCACTATCCTGTTCGTAAACTTAAAAATTCATGTCTTCATCGTTGCACCGTGCATTTCGTAGAGTCATTTAATTAGCACACCAACTAATGCACAAACATAATTTTTTTTTTCATTACAATATTTAAAATCGTTCCAACATGTTTCGATCCTAAGATCATCTTCAGGGATCTACAATGTTCCTTGCTAAAATCACATTATTAAAAACACTCACTGATATTAATTCGGTGCTGTGGCAGCATGTCTGTAATATAAAATATATTTTTAAATTAGATTGTTAAACCAATATAGTAAGATAGATTGTCAAAATAATATAGCAAGAACTGAATTTTGTACGCAAATAATTAGGCTATCTGGATTGGAGCAAGGTGTATGTTTACCGTATTGTGCAGACGTACGCCGCCAGTCTCATGCAGCATAACACACGACACACACATTCAGGTGCATTCACAGTGGCGTACGACTACACGATACGGTAAGCACAAACCTTGCTCCAATCCAGATAGCCTAATCATTTGCGTACAAAATTCAATTTTTGCTATATTATTTTGACAATATGTCTTACTATATTGGTTTAACAATCTAATATATTTTATAATACAGACATACTGCCACAGCACTGAATGAATATCAATGAGTGTTTTTAATAATGTGACTTTAGCAAGGAACATTGTAGCACCCTGAAGATGATCTTAGGATCGAAACACGTTGGAGCGATTTTAAATGTTTTAATGTAAAAAATTTTGTGTATTTGCATTAGTTGGTGTGCTAATTAAATGATTAAAATTTCATGTATGTTTACCGAATGGTACAATTGGTTGATGACAAAATAAAACGGGCGTAAACATAAAAAATATCTAAGTCATCCACGAATTACGCTGTGTCAACCATCTAGTAAGGCACGAAGGTCCAAAACCTTATAGACAGCACGCTGTTTCGAAATTTAAGTACGGAGTAGACGACAAAACTTAAAGTACGGACAGACTTGTGCATTCATCGACGTTGCTTCCATTTCATGAAATATTTTCGGAAAGATAACCTTTAAAAACTAGTATTTAGCTCAGTCATAATAGTGACTGGACTGCACAGGGGCGACAGAGAAGTCTAAATACCTTTCCCTGCACGAGCAGAGATCTTTCATTTGCCACGGAATCTATACTATCTATTAGACCCACTCAGCTTTCTATTCTATATGCCCACAGGAGACTTTCTTCCCAGGAATATAACGGTCGGAGCGTGATTCAAAATTCCTACACAGAGTGCCGAATTTATGAAATATGTATCTATAGCTCCATTAGATTTTCCAAAGCAAGTAGTGGAGTCTTGTGTCAGTAGGTTAACTGTAACTCTACAGGAATGTCGGAGAATAGTTTCTTACTAAATCTTGATAAACCACTGGATTTATCAAGTTATTTTTTCAGAGGTTTAGGCCTTTAATAGCTAAAAATAACAGGGCTTAAAACACAGCTGTGTTCAAAAGATCACGTTTTATTCTTGGTGCTTATAGTAACAGAAACATTTGTGTCAATAGAAAAATAAGCTGAAGCAAAAGGTGAATTGGGATAAAAAAGATAGTAAATATTTCCATTATTATCTTAGTAATTGACCAACTTAATGCACAACTTCTTATTTTATAATAAGTTTATTATATTCCTCTACATGTTTCGAGCACTATGTGCTCACCATCAGGAGGTCAAAATTGTATTATGCAGCATCTGGTATCATCACACCTGTAGGTGGCCGTCTGGTGCACAGAACGGCCACCTACAGGTGTGATGATACCAGATGCTGCATAATACAATTTTGACCTCCTGATGATGAGCACATAGTGCTCGAAACATGTAGAGGAATATAATAAACTTATTATAAAACAAGAAGTTGTGCATTAAGTTAGCCAATTACTAAGATTATACTAAAATGCACTGTCAGCAAAATATAAAAATTTTGTATTATTGTCGCGGTAAAGCAACATGGAGCTTGGCGTGTCTGCTTCAACAAAGCTAGTTTCATGCAGCTGCTCCCAGAAGAGTTGTAATAACTTCAGAATTAGTCCATAGACATTGTGGAAGATGCCATCACCTATGGCAATGAAATTTTAATGATTATCCGACATTGTTTACTACGAGTATATTAGTTAGAAAGAAAATTGTGAATATTAAATTGCATTTTGGGCTAATTTGAAAAGAATACTCTTATGACTGCACTCACTTCAATTTTGTTATTGGAAAAATTATTAATATAAAACTTGGAGAATTTGAATGAAATTCAATAAAATTATGAGCTGAAAGTAAGAAGAACAAAGAAATGTCGCTGAAATATAGCTAAATATTGTCTCTCATCTTATCCTCTACCAGCCAGGAAAGGTCAGTTGCTCAAGCAAAGTGCAGGCAAAAGGAAGTAGTGCGTATGAAAAAAGTAGGGAAATTTTTTTTGGTTACCGTGTCAGGACATATTTTCGGTGTAAAATAAATTTCTCATCCATTGGGTTCCGAAATTTCTGTATCTGGAGCCTTCATGACTTTCACGAGACTAATATTACCTTGCAGTAAACATCCTTGAAGAATCAATATCCGGAAAAAGGCCGTCGGAAATCCTCGACTACAGTACTTAAAGCGAGTCGCCAAAAACAGAGGAGCTGGCAATTATACAGCAATTAAAAAAACGGATTGCAACAATTCCAGAAGGAAAGCTGCCAACGAATCAAAAGACTGAAGAATTAGAATAAGAATATTACCTTTACTTTGCTTTGTTTGTGGCATCAACGATTCGGCAAGGGATTCGAGTTCCGAAAATTTCTGTTTGGAAAAACCTAGGTCGGTGGCCACCGAAAAACATAGTCACTTTTTATAGATGATTTAAAGGCGTCTATAGTCTAACTGGCGTAAAAAATAGGACTAACATTTGCGAGCTTTCACAAACAAGATCTAAAAAGAAAATGTTGTCAGTAGAGGATAGACATTGTGGAACCCAGAACTTCAAGCCGAGTGTTTCTGACTTAGTGAGGAGTATAGAAAAAGGGACAGGTGTGGCAGGGTAGTGTTATATTGTTACCAGTATTTCAACTTATATTCCTGCCTCCAAAAATCCAAACTAAAGAACAGAGACGAAACATGAAAGTTTTTGACAACTGCCATAATAAGAAATCTCTGTAACAAAGTATGCATCTTGCGGTACAGTGATACACGATTCAAATGGGAGAGTATGGTGTTGAGCAGAGCATAATAAAACCATCAAAGATTGAAGACAACACAAGACAATGCAAATAGCAGAGGACTACAGACACCGAAGAGTGAAAGATGAATATTTATGAAACTAACGAGGAGCTCCGTGATTTATCATCACATAATAGTACTAAGGTGTTTGAATGTAGAAAAATGGGTTCAGCAAAGAATGTAGGACGAGCATTGGATAAGAAACGTCCATATAATTCCTGCTCGGAAGGAGAAGTCCCACTTCGAATGTACATAAAGTTTTATTTCACCGGACTAAGCCGGCTGAAGAAAAAAGAGAGAAAATCCTAAAACTGATTAGCGATAATCGGCTTATAAAGAGGATATATCTTCTACCTACACAAGTATTTTCCCCACTACCAAGCGTAAAAAAGTCATGGACATAAATACACTAAAATAAACATTACATATCTCGTAATTCTAATAAAATCATGTAAAACGAAAAGTAAATATCCATTGCAGAAGTGCCAAATGAATGTAAGTCACTGTTAACACCATCATGTGTTACACTTCAGCTAGCATCTTAGCGTAAGAAAGATTGGAATACACTTTCCACTTTCGGTGAACGAATTTATTTATTTTTACAATATTGTACACGGTGTCCCTTCACGTAACCGTTGTTCGTTACATGATGGGGCCACTTAAACACACTGTGTTATCTCAAGAATTAAGATCTCTCGCCTTCTCCCATAATCTACGTAAGGGGTCAGCATCCAGGCATAAATTTTAAAAGGTTCTTAAATACGAGGTGGCGAATACCCTAACATTTTAGAATAACTCCATTACCTGCACCACCTACCATAATAGCTTCTCTGTTACTGAAAAATTCTCTAGCCTGCAGGTTCATTTTGCAGTATATCCTAAACTAAAAAGACATAATTAATAAACGCATAATGCATCACCATGCCTCCAAGACGTATAGGAGATTTGAGGTAAATTTCAGAGCTGGGTGGTGTTGAATAGGAAGTTTCACCGCCCGGTTACATTGTTTGTTTGGGAAGAGACTCCAGTAATCTTCAAACAGGAGAATTGGTGGGTTTCAGAGCAGGTCTGGAGATTTTTGAGGAGAGAAAATTTCTAGAACCTTTGCCGAAAATGAAATCGCCATTCCTCGGTCGTCCAGTCGATTGCTTTACAATTAATCTTTTGTTTTCTGGCTAAAGAATGAAGTAATGTAAATTGTACTTTATCTTTACAACATAACGGATGACAGCAACACCCAGGCTCCCTCCATACACTCCTTCAATTCACAAATCCAAATTTTCAGGAGTCCTGTATTTCCTATAGAAATATTCAATGAATATTTCTCAAGGCGTAAAAAATTGCAAGCGAATGAATTTCGACAAAAGTAAGAAGCACCCACACTCCCACGCAATAACAAACTTTTAAAGCCTACTGGGTATGTGCACCAACAGGTTTAACTTTCATGAATTGTACACTCTGCTCGCACTCTATTTATGTGTTTTGTATTTATCTCAGAACCAACGGCGACTTTTGCCCAATGTAACATAAACTGACTGGATTTAGAACCGAGATGGAAAGTGTTTACTGCGCAGTACGAAGTGGGTCTTTCAATAAAACAGTCTGCGCTTCGTCTTTAAAGGGTTCAGTATCTCATGAAAATGTTTTCCATAATCTTTATTAAATAATCTAACTAAATGGAAGTTAATTCTAACCTACGAAATTAGTGCTTTCTCTGTCCTTTCTATTGACTTCTTATGAGTGCTACTGTATCTTATATTTTTAATATATTTGAGCTAAGTAAAGATAGACAACGGCTGCATCCACTTAAGATTCTCATTATTAACTTGGTTCTTCTCTTCTAAACTAAATACGTTGTTATACCTTAACTCTATTCGTTACCACAAAAATATGGTAAGAACTGAATGACGGCAATCAAAATAAATGAAAAATAGCGATGAAAATAGAAACCTACATTACACGAAGGTAACTATGTACGCATTTTCCACACTCTAGTTTACGTTAGTTAAACTTTCCATTGTCATTCAGTCTCCAAAGCATGCGTTCCTCTCATATCATTAAGCACTGCAAATGAAATATGATGGGTACTTCAAACTTTGAAACAAATGCTCCTTGTCCATAAGAGTGAGGTTGAGAGGATTTGCGTTAGGTGACTGTGCCATTAGACTAATTTTGTGACGTCAATCACAATCCTACTGTAAAACAGAGTTGAAACACTGTATGATCTTTCCAGGAACAGTGTACTTGCTAGCTGCTAAAACCACCAGCTTCGGCTTGTTGGTTATTTGCAGAGTGTTATCGCCATCATCATCATCGTCATCCCTCGTCGTCGTAGTCGTCGTCGTCATCGTCATCGTCATCGTCATCATCAACGTTATCATAATCATAATCATAATCATAATCAGTATCACATTTATTACAATAATCACATTTATTGTTGATAAAGTTTACAAAATTTGGGGGAAAAGTTGCTTAAAGCCTTTTGTCTTCCTGACAGATTAAGATGGTAAGTTTGTCCCGACGTTTCGGATGAACCTGTAGCCTCAGAAACGTCGGTACGAAGGTATTATCCTACACTGTGTAAGAAATCAGGTAATCATTTGAGCAGCGTCTGCGATCAATCTTATTCCGACGGAGAGACGGGCGAACATGAGGAAGGTAAAAGTCGCTTTTCGCAATTTTGCCAACGTCCCTAAAAATGAACCTTCACATTTACAGACACATGGATTTCCACCTGGGAAGAGGAAACCTGGTGTTGACCATATACGAGAAATGAGCAGGCCTCAGAGAATGTCTGGACAAATTTCTTGTATCTGCTATCGTCCTGCCTCCCTGTATCCAGTCGCTGAGAGAATATTACATTATAGTAATTAATATTTTTATATTAATAGACTTTTACATTAACTGTGTGACAAATGCTCACTAGTTATATAACGACTGGAAAGCAAGAACAAACTTCATGCTTTCCCTGCTGAAAGATGCAAACAATGCTCATGAGTAATACGCATTGTTATTAAGTTTGGACAGCTCTATTATCCAAAGTGTAAAGAACGAACGTATAAAGAAATGTTCTGTTCCTGTTTGTCCGTCTGAATGATCTATTTTAAAAAACTCATCATTTATTTACTCTCAGTGTCGACACTAAATATTGAGGCAATATGATCTTTAGAGATTCTGGCGTCCATCACCAAGATTGCACGATGCAAGAATTGGTTTATAAGACCGCAGTACGAATTGCTTCTTTAAATCTGTTTCCGGCTAAAACAAATTAAATTTTAAATTTAATTTGTTTAAATTAATTTCTATTAAAAATAAAATGAAATTAGTGTGGAGGAAGTAAAGTGATAAAACTGAATTGTTTTCCAAAAAATATATTGAAATTGTGTGCAGCAAAAAGTTTCTCTGCTGAGCAGTTCCGTGTCCAGTGGAAAGACGCCCCTTCCTGAGGACAAAGTCGTTGTTTCATTGTTTTGTTTACACCGGCCATGTTCCTTTTGCCACTGTGTTGCCTTCTACTTGAAATTGTCACAACGACACAATTTATAAAACCTGCTACTCTTAAGAGACTGTCTGAAAAGACCCTTAGGGTTTCCATTGTGTGAACTTGGGAGTGATGGAGATGTAACAATGAAACATACCTAGTGGTCTTATGTTAATTGGACCGTGCATCATCTTGATAGTTGAATAAAGATAGACCAACTTGATGTCACTTACTTTATTTCATTATTCAATGCTCAACATGTTTCGGATGTTAATGCATCCATCCTCAGAAGCTTGCGACTTATTTGTTGAGTTATTTCATGGGTTGTATTGCTCTGGTTCGACGTGTGTGGGTGTTACGTTGTGGTTCGGCTGGGGTGGTGTGGTACCCTTAGCCCGCCTAAAGATACCACACCTCCCCAGCCGAACCACACCGTAACAACAACACACATCGAACCAGAGCAATACAACCCATGAAATAACTCAACAAATAAGCCGCCCGTCCAGAAAGGCCCTGGGGCCCACCCAGCCTCCTGTAAAATGGGTACCGGGTCTTTCCCGGGTTAAAGTGCGGCCGAAACGTGCTGCTGACCACTCACCCCCTTTTAGTGCCGCGGTCATGGAAGAGTAGAGCTATACCTCTACCCACTCTCGGCCACACCGGGCTTGTAACGGGATCACTTTACCTTTTTATTATATATATGACTAAGAAAAATCAGGATAAATCTCATTATGTAGACTATCATACTTCAGGGCTGAAGTTTTAAGCAATGAACTCCCGAATGTGTGAAGATCATGCGTATTTCCTGAAAATTAATTCTTTAAGAAACATTGGCTCCCTGACGTAAATGTTCACATTTCTTACACCTTAAATATTCTAGTGTATTTATGCGTATTTGTCTAAAATGTGTTACCATTATAAAGATCTGATATAAGTCTATGTAAGACAATGCTATTTCTTCACACACATGACACGTTACTCTTCCAGGAAATATATTCTACATTGTTTGTGAGATACCGCGTGTTAAACATGCACATAATGTAAATCATTCCACAAATGTAGTCATTCTTCTCGTCGCAGGTTATATGTAATTACATTAGAAAATAATGGGACGTGTAATTAGATTTAAGTCAATATTGGAAGTTCAGACTCGCTATGGACTGGACAATCCGTGGTTCGGACACCGGTGTGGGTGAGATTTTCCTTATACGTCCAGACCGACACCGAGCTCCACATCTGCTCTTGCAGTATGGGTCAAACACCTGGAGCATGGCTTTAACCAACGAACCCCATCTAATACCCTCCTCTGTGCCTTTATGACACGTTATAGAATAAATATTAACTTTGTTTTACCTTAAGGGTCACTTTACTTCAGAATACATACACTGACCTCATCTGGGCCTTGAGTTGACTTTCCGTCCTAATTATTTTTCCTTAATGAAATCCTAGAAAAAGTTTTAAGGTATGACAAACACGTTCTGAAAATAAAATACGTATGCAATAAAACAATCCGTCTATAAAACTATTTATTTTAGTAATCTAAAAATGTACAGCCGTCATCACGCTTTACGTTTTGGCGTATACATAAAAAGAGAAATCAGGTATATTTCTTGGAAGAGAGAGAATTCGTCCGTAAGTTTTCACCGTTGAATGTACAGTTACAGCTACATGATTTCCTATTCTATATTTCTAAAACGTAAAGCCTGATGACGGCTGTTTCTTACAGCCGAAACGTGTAGCGTTTTATAGTACTTTAATGAAGTGTTGTTTTATTGTTCAACTATACAATTTGTTATGGGAGCTTGCAACACCGCATAACATAATTAGTCTTACTACATACGGTCAACGCAGTGAGAAATTAAGAAAGTTTTTATTATTTTCTTGATTCAAATATCCCTCGAGAGGGTATAATTTTGCCTTACTTTGCGCGTTGTAGCCACAAGTGTAGAGTGTAGTGTGGGTAATTATTTTGTTACGTGGGTAAAGAGACAAACTTAGCTGGTGGGACCTTAACCTCCTTGAGAACTTAACAACTGCTTATTTGCTTAAGAATTTTACCTTAGTTTTTGCAACCTGCCAACTAATTTTCATACCCATACACGTATTCCAGTGGTACCCATTGCGAGCTCGGTTAATGTAGTGTGTATCCTCGTCATGCTTTTCATCAAGTTCCATTCCACATTTATTATTCCATTTTAGCTCTGTATCTCAAAGAGTCGGTTTACCTAAGGCTTCCAGAATCAGAATCTGCAAATACATAAGGCTTCTTGTTAAACTGTTCACGAATGGAACAGTGTACCTTGTTTCCAAGAACACTAAATTGAAATGGCCAACAATAGTGATAAAAAGCGGTTAGGAAGCAGTGAAGAGATCCTGATATTGTCATTTTCTTTAGCCTGTCTGGCTGTACATTTATATTTATATAGGCACGAAACTCTGTCGAATAAAGTAAATTTATATTTTAGCCCAAATTTATTTCACGTACTTTCACTCAATGTGAAAGTACGAAATGCAATAAATTTATAAAATAATTTTTCCCCTTGGCTTCTTTGAAACGCGAGATTTATTAAATCATATTAGCTATTTAATAACTCTAGAACATACAGAATTCAAAGGTAGAATAAATAAATAAATAAATAAATATATATGGTAATAGAATATTTAACAGAGTTCCTCTACATCAGATAATAAAGTTTTAATTATTTGTTAATGCACTTTAAGAAATTTGGAAGTGAGTTTATCCGATTACAAAACTAGGCAAGGGAACATTTATTATTACTTACACTTGTAAATTCTTTTCATGAAAGCTGCCGTTACGGCTTACTGACTGGATGATGATTATTTTTCAGAGAAGAAATTAAAGTATAAGTTAGGAAATCAAAAAGAATGACGAGAAGCCCTAGTAACTCTCTTGACTGGCTCATTGTCCATTCATTGTTTCAGGCTCCACAGGTCCATAAGAGAAATTGTTTAAAATTGTAGAAGGTGAAAAAAATTTAATTTACTAAGTTTGAGTTTTTGCTTTTATTCCACTACTCTGTGTGCTTCTTAAAATGCACAGCGATAATAGTGTGACTAATAGATTAAGAATTAGGAGTGAATTTCTTAGATTAAGCAGCTAATTCTTATTGTATTGCCGAGACATAATTTTCTGAAACATTAATTCTATGCCCATGTTTTCCATCAAAAACACTGAAACAACACTAAATTTTGCTGTGATCGGTATATACGGTTTCTTTGTCTTCTCAGTTTCACCAGTTTGTCACACTGTAATGCTTAAACGGGCGGAGCTGCTGTGAATCACAAATTCAGAGTCAGTTAATACTTCTCAGCGAGCACAAAATATATCTATTACAAAATTCATTTAGCAAACGTACGTTCAGGAAAATTATAGATGCTTATTATGAGAAATAACTTAAACTTTCCGGGTGAATAACACGTCATATATATTTAAGCCAGATATAATATATGAGAGTGGACCGGGTATCTCAGTCGGTATAGCGACTGACTATGGGCTGGACGGTCCGGGATCGAATCCCACAATTCTACCTCTGGCCTCCGCAAAGTCATCGTGCGGTACTATGGGTGTTATCTCGATTTGTAACATTCCGAATAAACCACCAGCGAGGCCTGACGCTATACGACCTAATGGACTTCCTGAGACTATCTAAATGGAAAATGTACCAATCGTCTAGCAGTCATAGAAGAGTTGCGAACTTCCTCAAAGTACTGGACATCACATACTAGTTGTGAATAGTGGCGGAAGGCTCAGATACACATACTAGCAGACTAATGCTATTGTGTCAAGGCCCAGGAAGTGAACCGAGTAGTGAATGTACTAAGGTTTTCCACCCGAGTGATCATCCTAAGAGGCATTTACCCGCTTCAATTTCCAAGTACCCAAACAGTCTTGCATAATTTCATGTTTACGATAACGGTAACCCGATAGGAGGGCAATGTGCTCCATATATGTACCATCTTATGTAAACATATAAGAACAATAAAAAAATCCCAGTGGGGGAGAAATTTTCCGCCCGTCCAGACCGGCTCTAGGGCTCACACAGCCTCCTGTAAAATGGGTACCGTTTCTTTTCGGGGGGTAAAGTGCAGCCGGGGCTTGCTCACCCCCTTCTAGTGCCGCGGTCATGGAAATGTAGAGCTATACCTCTACCCACCCTCTGGGTCACACCGGGCCTGTAACGGGATCACTTTACCTTTAGCTTTTTTTTTTTAGAATATATGAAAACCTTTGACCATCAGTGTATAAATTATTTCCTTATACTGTGTTTGAGTAAGAGGTGCGTGCAAGAATTCACTGAATGTCTCATCATGTTGTGTTTCATAATTAAAACTTTTTTTATAAGGGCGCTTATCGCCAGTGCTATCACATTTTTCTATATTTTATCCTTTTTACAAGCCGGAAACCCAACTTTTCCAAAATCATTAAATGAAAAAGTCGTGTAGTTCAAACACATTG
>Ga0123352_10007605_pt1 | contig 16741 bp, 7 predicted proteins | sample TergutLab28metaG_FD_89700 | JGI IMG/M metagenome (GOLD analysis project Ga0123352, IMG submission 89700) | Labiotermes labralis P1 segment gut microbial communities from Petit-Saut dam, French Guiana - Lab288 P1 | ecosystem: Host-associated > Arthropoda: Insects > Digestive system > Gut ... | reverse complement strand
GTCAATTGAGGAGCTACTTGAATGAAAAAAGTAGCGGCTCCAGGTCTAGAAAACAGAGATTAACGGCTGTGGGGACCCGTTGCGCTTACCACGTGACACCCCTCTATCCGCAAATGTTGGCACTAACTTCGCCGACCGGCGGCGGCCGCTCTGTCGGTATAGTTCGCGTGCGGACTAAGGCCACGGAGTTTTTTTTGCCAACGTGTTAATAAAAATTCGTTATCAGCAAAGGGGAGGTTTTTATCACGTTGTTAAAAAATTAAAATAGTAGCAAATACTGATTAAATTAATTATTTCTTACTCGGACTGATGCTTCGACTTTCCTATTCAGCCCAGACAGACACTGCTCTGTCACAATCTATCGTCCAGATGATATTGACGTACAGTAAATCCATGTACCCTTTACAGCAAAGTGGTATCTATATGTATCACCTGATTTGTAACATAATAAATATCTAGATTTTACTCAGAATGCACTGGCATGTTTCGTACCATCCCCACAGTAAGAGTTGTTAGTTTCCTGTATAGCGTTAGGTAATTGGTCTTGAAAGAGGGATATTGTGTGTTTCGCGCGGGGCAAAAGGTAAACTGATATTAGTGAGATGAACGTTATGCTTCAAAGGATTAAAACGAAAAGACGGACTCTGAAGATCAATACAGCATGTTCTTCTGAAATGTCGTGAAATCGCTGCAAGACTACTTGAAATCATATCAGCAAAGACAGTTAGTTACCTTCATAGTCACAACTGTACATACAACATGTAAACTTATCCTCGCCCACGCCTTGAAGACACATGGAAGAGTGGATGTACAGCTCTGCTCATTAAATTCGACATCGGACGCAGGTGAATGGTCATCCTCACGCCTTTGCTTTAAGGAAAGTGACTCCAATACCGATTAAAACAGGATGTTAAATAGATAGGTAGAAGAGAGTCGAAACTTCACCTCTGTACAATGTTTGATCCAGTATGCCATACTGGAACTGGAGTCAGAATTTAATAAACATGTACATTGTAGTTATTACGAGATAAAGCATGCTTCTTAAGCTATTAAAAATTGTTATTCCTTTAACGTTGACACTGCAGGAACCATTGATGTCCCGATTGCAACTTGTCTCCTTTCTACAACAGCAGAAACGAATCTCCAGTAGATCGGTTTTGTTAGTCCATTTTCGAAATGCATTGCTGCCTACATGTCACTTTTTGCAGCTGTCTCATTAAAAGAGGTCGAAATCGATACACACACACACACACACACACACACACACACACACATATATATATATTTCCACCACGGCAAACAGTGATATTTTTTTGGTTTGACAACGATTTCAGTAAACAGTAATCACAAATGGAATTAAAATGTCATGTTTGGGCATAATTAGAATATTAAAAAAAAGTAGATATAATGCGAAATCAACAATGTAAACCAGTTTTTATAGTGTGCATTGGTCGCGGAGGGAGGGGAAGCCAAATAAAATATTTCATCTGAGTGGATTATGATACTTTTGTCTACCAAGTTGCTATCCAAAAATTTAAAGATCAAGATAATTTTGCCTGTTGTTTTGTATGGGTGTGAAACTTGGTCGTTGACATTGCGGGAGGAAAGGAAGCTGAGGGTGTTTGAGAAAATGGTGTTAAGGAGAATATTTGGACCTGGGAGGGACGAGGTAACGTGGGAATGGAGGAGAATGCATAACGAGGAGCTAAATGATTTGTACTCCTCACCCAATATTGTGCGGGTGATAAAATCGAGAAGAATGAGAGGGGCTGGGCATGTGGCGCGTATGGGTGAGGAGAGTGGAGTGTATAGGGTCTTGCTGGGTAAACCGGAGGGAAAGAGACCATTGGGGAGACCTAGGTGTAGATGGGTGGATAATATTAGGATGGATCTGCAGGAGGTGGGATGTGGGTTTATGGACTGGATTGGGCTGGCTCACGGTACAGACAGGTGGCGGACGCTTGTGAGTGCGGTAATGAACCTTCGGGTTCCGTGAAATGCGGGGAATTTCTTGACTTGCTGCAAACCAGTTAGCTGCTTAAGAAGGACTCTGCACCATGGAGTAAGTAAGTGGACTGTGATATTTAATGAAGTTGGCGTGACGGTTACATGCGATTACACTGCAGAATTTTTATGGCAGGTAACAAAATTATTCCTTGCGTCGTCACTTAACGAGCAAAATTTCATTTCTTGCTTGTACCAGGTTTCCACCGTTTAGTGCGTGTTAACTTTTAGAGACAACGGATTTAAGGGAAACACACACCATCACGTGCTATGGGCTGGACAAGCGGGGAATTTCGGTTGGATTTCTGGCAGGAACAACACAAACTTGTCTTCTCCAGAGCGTTCAGACCTGCTATTCAGTTGGTACAAAGGCAACTTTCCCGGGGATTAAACTTTGGGAAGTTCCTAACGGTGACAGTGTGAGGACAGAAAGGAAAAACTGTCTTTCCAGTAGAATACGTATAACGTACCGCGAATGTACAGAATTTCAAGACACGATGTGACTTACTCCGTCTGGACGGAATAACATGCTTGTAGAATTTATCTCTACGAATTAATTACAATGTAGATATAAAACTACAGATTCTCCTGAACAGAACATACATCACCAAACTAAAGATATATACTGGGAAGATTTTAACTGTTCATATAATTTTAATTTTTGAATACCTATTATTTAGCATCGGGGACCGCGGTAGCACAGTGGTTAAGGTGCTGTGCTACAAATTGGAAGGTCACTGGTTCGATCCCAGGTGGTATCATTGGGATTTTTCATTGACATAATCCTTCCGATCGCACTATGGCCCTGGGGTCGACTCAGCCTCTAACAGAAATGAGTACCAGGAGCATTTTCTGGAGGTAAAGGCGGCCGGTGCGTAAGGCTGACAACCCTATCACCATCCTGTGCCGTTGTCATGTAATCTGGGAACCTTAACTTCCTGGAACCCTCTGGGCCACTCCAGGCCTGTAACGGGACTGCTTTTATTGTTTAACAATGTACCCATTATATAAACACACTAATGAATATACTAATGAATGTAGGGCTGAGACCTCAATTCATTGGCAAAGTTGCGGTGTAAATGAAACTTCATCAAATTTTTGTAATTCCAGATTTCCTGAAGAGCACCATTTCGGTACGAACATGCAGCCTGCCAAATTAATAAAAATTGTTAATAAAGTTGCGGAAACGGAAACTTGGTCCTTCTTTAATATCGCTCGCCACATCGGGATGCCTTGGAGTAACCGACATGTCCTGACATTTTTCAAAATATAATAATAATAATAATAATTATTATTATTATTATTATTATTGCGTTGTCAACCGTTGGCAGTGGTTATTTTACATGTATACAAAATATGAAATTGGTTACTAATAAATTTAAGTCGGGAGGGCTACATGAGAAGCATGTAGTGGCAACTTGGAGTCTTGGGAACCATCTCAGCATTTGCTTACAGGCACAGGGAAACAAAGAAGAACCTGTGTCGAGGTGGCCGGTCACAGGACCTTCCGAATACTGACTTCTAGCCAGCAATCCGGCATCGAAAGTAAAAACAGCAAAGATAAATGTTTCTGAAAAAAGAAAGTCTGCAAAACAGTCCAACGTAGTTGTGGAAGTTAACAGCATTCGTACTGAACAAACATTTGACATTCAAACGTGTAGGTCTTAACGGACAAATAAACTTGTATATTATATAAACCGCGCTCTTGCAGAACTGCCAGTTCTCCCAAACAAACGGGCTAATGTTAGCTTATGTAGTCCAGATTAAAATGTCATCATAGAGGTATCCATTTATATAGAGATTGCAAGGATTATGGCAAATATTAGGCTTACTCCCAACGATGAAAATTTTTGTGTGCTTATGAAATCATAAAAGGCTTCATTAAATTGAATTTTGTAACGGGATAAATTTATTACTGTAATTAAACTCGAATTAGAGAGTTGTCGTAACAGGCAAAAGTAATTGTAAACTAATTCCATTCCAGCTTTGGCATTGCAAGTTAGCAAATTTCTTGACAACCTGTAGAAGACAAATTATACTTCAGTTTGCAGTGCAGACCTACAAGCATTTCATACAGAACACAGCGATTTCTGTTTTGAGAGGAATTTGGTGGAGGACGCCAGATGTCACCTACTTCGGTATGGACAAAGTATTATGGTACTGTAATTTACTTGTAGAACGTGGTTTCCAAACACCGGCCGCGGTCCATAAAATGGTCGCGGGGGTCCGAAATAGATTAGACAGGTAGCGTGGAGGTATTCCTTTCCTCCACGGCCAACTGAGCCTTCCTGACGTACAGTGCTACTGACAACAGGATGCTCATAAAGGAAGGCTGTTGTTAAATAGACCTTAAAGGCATATAGGAAGGAGCAGAGGTGGAGTTCCGCTCATTCATAACCTCAGTACCAGATGACCAGTTGACGTCACGCCACGCAAACAGCCCCTTACTCACCGAATAAGAGACTGGGTATGGGCTGGGATAACTCAGTAGGTATAGCGACTCGTTACGGGCTGGACGGTCCGGGAATCGAAACCCAGTGAGGTCGAGATTTTCCGCACCCATCTATACCGGCCCTGGGACCCACCCATCCCGCTATACAATGGTACCGGATCCCTATCCCGGGGTTAAAGCGACCGGGTCGTGGCATTAACCCACTTCCATCTAGCGCCCAGGTTCAAGAACGAGTAGAGCTGTACCTCTGCTCCCCTTCTGGGTCTTCGCGGACTGTTCTAGGGTGAACTTTAACTTTACCCTTGTAAGAGGATGGGTAGACACCAGAACCGTTCTGGAATTTTGTGGAGAAGAGAATGTCTGTTGCCACTGCCAGGATTAGAACCCCAGATCCTTTTGCCTACAGCCAAACCACTAAGGTTTAAATTTCGTAGGGCTAAGATAAATCTTAGTTTGTTTTATAGTCAGATTTAGTCCTATTTCGACGCCGTTCTTAGTTACAATGATCTGCTTATGAAGATTCCTGTCTTCTTCGATCTTCAAACAGCCCTTCAGACTGCAATTGTGGGGTTTTTAAGTCAAAACACAACTAATGTATGATGTTTTTATTTATGCTGACGACATGTTTCGGCCCTTACAATGGGCCGTCTTCAGGTCACAAGACATATATTTGATGATACTATACAGTGTGAATCATAAAATAGGGTACACGTATATCCTATTTTATGATTCACACTTATAATATCCTCAAATATATGTCTTGTGACATGAAGATGGGCCATTGGAAGGGTCGAAACATGTCGTCAGCATAAATGAAAACGTCATAAGTTGTGTTTTGATTTGAAAAAGCCCCTCCTCAACTGCATATGTAACACAATGGAGATGACGCACCTAAAGATTAAAGCCCTTCAGAGTACTTGACCCTACAGAGGGAGGCAATACGCTTATCCGAAACGTTTTTAACTATTTACCAGTCGGCACAGCGTGACAACCCAGACGACTTAAACTTCATCAAAGCGCCGTAAGAACATAAAAAATCTCATAAATTACTTATCCATTACGGCACTAACAGTACTCCTAAGACAAATGAACAGCGGTGATTCTTTTACAATCATCATGGTTCAAATTTTGATTCAGCCTGTATTTAGTCCCACGTGCTTGGTATCTCTTCTATTACACCAATAAAACTGAACGTCATGGCGGACTGAGTATTAGTATTCGGAACACCATCGAGTAAAATCTCGACGCGGGTACCAGGTGTACTGAGTATACATTTTTGGAATACGGAAATTTTTAACATATTTTCGAATACACTATTAAAACAATCGTTTTAAAATTTTAACTTTTATGACTCGAGAAACTAACAGGAATGTTAAATACACAATAGATAAATAAAATAATGTTTGGCGGGATGTGAGGCCGTATAGTCTGGTAGAAATTGGCAGTAACCTGCTACCTCAATGCACGTTGAAAATGGAGGCAAAAGGTTATCTTCCGGAAAGTCGGTAAATTTCCACCAGACTGTACGTCATCAAACGACAGACGACTAATCTTCACAGTCATTGTCGCTAAAACCTCAAATTTCACACACAGTCACGCATCCACGTGAACATGCAACGGAATTCACTTCGGAATTCTATTGATATAATTTTTATAACCTTGACGACATTAAACAGCAAAGGGAAGGAGAGTGGAAGAATCCTCTTAAATTCAAGAAGCATCCATCCAACTGACTCCTTTCGCCTCTACCTCTCTCTCTCTCTCTCTCTCTCTGTAACCTCAAGCCGTCTAGAACTGCGCCCATACTGTTCCGATAATTTATAGGTTGGGATCACGGATTTCGTGCCTTATGTTGATGTCTAAATACTCTATGGATGACATCTCAACTTTCGCAAGAAGGTGCTGCTGTTGGTTCTGTATTTTCAACCCGAAACTTTGATAGTAAAGCTACTTTTCATCCCCCCCCCTCCCAAAAAAAGGGGGAGTGAAATGGGCGTTAGACCGAACAAGTTCGTACGGATCAAGTAGCGAGATAAACGTGGTGTGAGGCAGATGTGACTTTGTAAACAGACAGACAGCGTCTGCTTCAGGATCAAGCAAACATCGTAGCCCTTGTAAGGACAGGGAGGGGATTTATACCGTCTACTTTATAAGTGGTACCAGTATTTCATCTTCACAGAAACCCGCAAGGGGAAAAAGATATAACTCAAGTGGTAAAGTTATTCTTCTATTTTAGGAAAGTTTAAAATTAAAACCCTTAAATATATTAAAAAAAGGGAAAGGTAAGGTTTTATCAACGTCTGGTTTCTTGTCCCACATCACGTATGCAGCTCACCAGACTAAAACTGAAGAGCACATCAGTAACGTGTAGGGTTTGCTCTACTCTGTCTACAACATACCAGAACAAAGAAATAAGCAAGCAAGTTGGTTTATTACACTTCTAAATTTTACTCGGAAATTATCCCATTCGAACCTCAGCCACACACAACCAATCCTCGTAACTTTACGTGATTTTCCTCCATAACTTCGCTCAAATGCTGCTAAACTATATTATTGCTAAACTTATTCTACACTCATCTCTTCCAATTAATTATTCAGTATCATTCCACAAATAAACATTTGTTTTTCTGCGGCTAAACAATAGAAGTAGGGCCTATGCCACCTCATTTTTAGGCTGCTAGATCACACACACACACATATACAAACACATAAAAACACACAAACACAAACACACACATACAAACACACACACACACACACATACACCTGGTAGGACTCCCCTGAACGAGTGATCAGGAAGCCGCAGAAGGCGCTACCTACACAACACACAACAAACACAAGAGACGAACATCATTGCCCTTAGCCGGTATCTGAACCCGCAATCCCAGCAGTCAAGCGGCAGCAGTAGACCTACACCTTAGACAGCACGACCACCGCGATTGGCTTAAAGAACACGTGTACTCCGAGTTAATATCAACGACGTTAAATGAATTCGAATAACAAAACAAATTAAATTACTTCTTTGTTTTTCTCTACGGATCTGCCAGCCCTTTTTAATTTTCTTTTACTGTGACGAACGTCTGCCTTGAATCTGGAAGTTTGTCGATTTCGCACGTCAGTCGTTCACTGCCACGTTCTCATTTAGCGTTCGTATTTCCGATCAAGTGTGCATTGTAACATCACCAGAACCATTTTCTTCCACACTCTGATGCATTTGTGTCCAAGCATCTACGTAGCTTCAACGTTTATAAGAATGAATCTGGCCATGACGAATGCACCCAAGGTAGATTTATGCTTCAGAATTGCTACTGTAGACACTTCCGTAATCTTTAGAGCACATAGAATAGAAATGATACTGTAGACGGTTCTGTAGTCTTCAGAGCACGTAGAATAGACGTGCTACTGCAGACACTTCTGTAATCTTCAGAGAACGTAGAATAGAAATTCTACTCTATAAACTTCTGTAATCTTTAGAGCACGTAGAATAGAATTGCTACTGTAGACTGTTCTGTAGTTTTCAGAGGACGTAGAATAGAAGTGCTACTGTAGACACTTCTGCAATCTTCAGAGCACGTAGAATAGAAATCCTACTGTATAAACTTCTTTAATCATCAGATCACGTAGAATAGAAATTCTACTGTATAAACATCTGCAATCTTCAGAGCACATAACATAGAATTGCAACTGTAGACGCTTCTATAATCTTCAGAGCACGTAGAATTTCATATGGCTTGCTTACAAATGTTCTACAGTGACTGTTATCGAGTGTAGAACACATGTCACTGTCACTGTTTTTGTTTTCATCTTAGGTCCAAATCTTTAACTGCTGCCCAAATTTCAAGACTTTTGGCACGATGGTCGATAAACCCGACACCTGAATGGTGTTGTGTCCAAATGACTCTCGTTAAGCACAACTACTGTCACAACACAAGACTTGATATATAATTTGGTGATTCAGTGCCAGGTGTAGATGGAAGGAACTTTCACCATGTAACCCCTACTACTCATACATCGAATAAGCAAGCAATCACAGACAGTCCATAAGGGGTTGTCTTCCTGTTTTAGAGGACGCTAGTGGGCAAATAACAATCCATCAGCGTAAAAAGGACGTGTTACGAAATGTTAGACAAGTACTAGGAATTGGAGAGTTTCCAGCGGAGAACTACCGTAAACACTGTAATGAAACTTGCAGGTCCGGAAGAGGCTGAACCTTTCTTGTTGAGTTGAGAGGCTATCAATTTCTAAAGAAAGAATTGCTTCGTGAAGTTAGTTATTTAAGGCTGAGGAGAACAGCGTGGTTTCTTACGTCATAATTTCACATTGGTGAAATTATCTTCTTTGGTATTATCAATATAACAAGTTACGTAAAGGTCTGCATTGGAGAATACTTCTTAGATGTACCATCCATTATTCCCCCTATATGTTAAATTCGCGAATACTTCCCACCAAAACACTGAGTATATGTCACTGTAACACACACTGTAAGTTGTGAAGAGAGAGAGAAAACCAACAAGATGCAACAATCTGATGTTTATTATCAACACTGTCTCAACATGTTTCGGGCATCATTATGCCCATCTTCAGGAGAACAAAGATCGTGTGTTACTGCATGTGGTGTGCTGCGCTGGTTCTGCTGGATGTGGTTGGTAGCGGTTGTGGAGCGCTGCCTTTTAGGATGCGAACACTGTGAAGGTTACTGTTAGACTCGAACAGTAACCTTCACAGTGCTCGCACCCTAAAACGCAGCGCCCCACAACCGCTACCAACCACGTCCAGCAGAACCAGCGCAGCACACCACATGCAGTATCACACGGTCTTTGTTCTCCTGAAGATAGGCATAATGATGCCCGAAACATGTTGAGACAGTGTTGATAATAAACATCTGATTGTTGTTATCTTGTTGGTTTTCTCTCTCTCTCTTCACAATTTGCTCACGATGCACGGTCACAGAAACCTAAAACACACTGTAAGATTCCTGTGTCTCCTAGCAACATATTTACAGTCGATAATCATAGTTATGTAGCAAGCGAGAAGATTTACAATTGATACACTTTAAACTTCTACACCCCTCGTTGAAAATCCATGCTCAACTCCTGCTTGGCCCTCCGTCCGTAGCTCACAGAGAATACAGCCTCAGCGCGTACCGTTCAGACAACACAGTCTGTCCCGGTTACAAACAACAATTATGGCGAGGAAACATCATCGTACCCAGGTCTTAATGTGAAGCGTCCCTTATGTGAAACGTCCCGTTGTTCCGATTTTCACCAAAGTCGGAATGTGTCGATAGATGTTACTACAGAACTCAAACATGACATGACGTGTGAGACCAACTAGTTTCAACAATTATGATTTATTAATAATCCATTTGCTCAACATGTTTCGGGCATCATTATGCCCATCTTCAGGAGCGCTAGACCGTATGTTACTGCATATGGTTTTCAGAACTAGATATGCTGGCTGGTGTCTTGGGAAGCCGGGAAACAAGCCGTGTGCGCAACGTCTCACACGTCATTTCAAATTAAGAACGCACGGTCACACGAACATCAGACTCAAATATGACATTTAACGAAAATGCACTAGGTAAGAGTCGCTGTGATGCATGAAGACGGACAGACAAAATTTAATCTAGTAATCGCTTTTACAAACTAATTAATTAGTTAGTTAGGTCGCTTGTAGATCACTTTACCGTAAAGAATGTTGCTCAGGGTGCACTACTTGGAGGTGGATCTACTTTGCACTTTGCACTATGTGACTACTCCTTACTGTTAGGACTTCCATATTTACCTTGAATATTGTTTATAGTACTTATTGTGTATATAGTGTGATTTAATACTTTATTTTTATTGGTCGCATAGGTCAGTGATAAATAATCTATGTACCTGCCATTAGGAAATAATAATAGTAATCGCTTTTTGGAATTATTTAGCCAAGGCACCTCCAAAAATGTTAGCAATCCCACACACAAGATTAAAGTTGAACATGCATAAGAAGAGCAATAACTACATGCTAGATTGTATTGCGACGAGTGGCACAGTTCCTTTATTTGTTTAGCGTGTAGAGGCGGTCTACATTCACAAGAGTCTGTACTGCCTGTTTATAGTAATGAATTCCCTACTAATTTGTTTTACATATGAACTGTACCGAATTCCGAAACCTCTGATGTGAAGAGGCGGTGTTCGTGTTATTCCAAGCGTTCAGTTCCTGTTAAATCACATCCTATTCCTCTTTTCGCAGTCAATGATGCTCGCAATAAAAGTACAACCACGTTGCACGTGATTTTCTCACGTTCCCAGGATCCTGTCAGCTTCTCCTGTACAGCCACAGAAAAAGTTAACAGCTTTCAGATATTTTCTGAAACACACTCTCGGCCCAAATTTGGGCTATTTTTAGAAGACAGACATTTTGGGTATGATTCTAATATTGGTGCAATGTAGAAAACTTAATTTGACAGAACTTGTTAGAGATGTGCCGCCTCTATGGGACCAAAGAGACAATAAGTACAATAATAGATGTCTCCAACCAAAAATTTTAGATGCATTAGAATATAAATTAAACATTACGGTAAGTACTGATATAATAACACTAACTTGAAGCAAAGATTGTTATCCGTCAGTAAAAAATAGATCCCGTTCATCATAAGACGCGTACCTAATATAACGATCACTTCACCTACAATAAGCAGACTGAGAAAAAGAAGTCCTTTTGCAGATGTAATTCTGGACAGGCATGTCGGATTAAATGTAGCCACACACGTCTGAAGACGTATGGCTAGATAAATGTCGGTTTGCCGTGCTGAGTCTGTTCTGACTCCAACGTAGCCATATCCTCAGACCGCAGAGCCTCCGGGATCGGCCATAATCTGATGTCACTTTCCTAAACAAGGCCTAGTCCAAACAGCGTCAGGCCAAGTCGCCGATTTGTACACACTCGTTCTAGAACTTGAACAGCTGCAGAGATGAAAGCATGCAGCAAATTACAGCAAGTTGAAAGGCGATACTTTTAAATATTTTCTTTGTATTTACATCTCATACAGCAACAGGACACAGATGTGCACTAAGACCTTCATTTCTCAGCAAGAAACTTTCATACAGTTTTTTACTTCCATTGAACTGTCACGGCATATTTAGCGCCCCTGTAATTAGTTCAGTCTATGTAGCATCGAATAGTAAAATAATAAATGAATAATAGATCATAAAGGATGCGAAACGATAGGTCGTTACATAATTTATGGTACCATCATAGCAATGAATTCGAGGTACGCCTGAATACAGTAAAAAAATCTCAATTTCAAGACAGAACATCCCATTGTGTTCCATTACCTGAATATAGTGAATTGAGACAGTCGACATTAAAATTATTTATTATAAAACTAGTGTTTTTTTAAATAAATGCTACATGTTTCTATCATAAAGACAGAGAAATATACAAAAATACAAACAACACAAAAAGGATGGACGTTAAAATATTTATAATTCTTATTATTGTAAACGAAATCTCTTCCTTACAGTTCGCTCCATTACAGTTTACGCGGAAATGATAAAGCAACAGCATAAAGTGTAACGAAAGGGATTGCAAGGAAGAAATCTATCTCACAGCAATAAGAATATTTCTTCGTCTGATGTTGACACTTAGGTTTGAAACATGAAGCTTTTATACAAACAAGCACCTTTTGAAAATAAAAATAGTTGTGTCTTCTGCATCAATTTCATCTCTTGCATGAGGGGTCTCAAAAAGGGTCGTCGTCCTCCGGGATACATTTAAACCTGACGCCTCCCACATTGCAACCAACTCAACTGCGAACTTGTATTGTCTTGTTAGCTTTTGAAATATATTATTTCTTGGCATTTGAAATTCAAGTTAAAAGGTTTCAACCAATATGAAATATTCTGCCAGTTCTCTCCATACGGTTGAGAGCAGCAGTGAGTGGAGTTCGGCTCATTGTTGGTGCCAGGTTGTAACAACGCCATGAACGGAACCTGTCACGCTACGGTAGTCTGCTTTCTGCTTTCAGTGATTCATCTGAAGCCTGTTCGTAAACAAGCAGTTTGAATTTTGCGTTCCTCAGCGCTAACAATATGGGAAGCACAAATAACAGCGTTCTAGCGAAATAATTCTATAGTTCGAGTTTCTCTCAATGGATGCATCTATGCCAAAACTTTGTAGCTGACAATGTCATGCCAGCTTAACAGGGGGCTATGCTCTGATGAATAGGCATATCAAATGTTCTTGAAAACAGACAGTGATAAATGGTTGTGATTGATTGATTGATTGATACCAGGCTTATTTGACGACGCTTTTTCAATTCTGTGTGAAATGTAACGCTGAATAATAACTTGGAAAAGTTTTGCAAGGTGTCGTAGTGTATTTTAATAACCAATGTCAGAATTTATCTGGAGAAACAAATGTAAGATGTTTTGTATGTGGACTCCTAATACGCGACCAAACAATAACCCAAGAAATTTCTTAACGATGATATACGAATTACACACGTTAATGTTTCAGGCTAAAGTTATAAAATTCCGACCCATATAATAATGTGGATAGCGCCATGGTTTTGTGAAAAATCATGAAAAGTGTAATAACAGATTCCAGTGGTATGTAAACGGTAGTGAAATACTGAAATATCACTCCGGTCTGCTCGTTCCGCACTGACAAACGACATAGTACCACTGGACACAATTACAAGGAGTTCTTTACAAAGCAAGAATACAGAAAGCCTTATGTGAAGACGTCAGCCGTTCGTCCGTGACCTACCATGAACGGTAAAAACCGTCTGTCGCGGTTTTATGAAAATGGAATTTATATTAAAATGTCGTCGTGAGGCGTGAGTTTCATGAAAATCGGCTCAGTGAATGCCACGGTTTACTCAAGGGCGTGCGTGAATTTCTATCAGTACTCTCCATACTTCTTGACGTGGGTGAATTTCGATACTGGAACCCTGCATACAATTTCGTGGAGCAATCGTGGGTTTCATGAAAATTGGTGTGGTGAAAGCCACGTTTTGCTTAATGGATTTAGTGCAATTTCACCCGTGTCTTCCGCATTTTTCGTCGGGTTTGCACGGTATTTGGAACAGCAAACTTCCACACTAACGTAATGGGCAAATTCCAAGCTCGTGAAAATCGGCGCATGTAAAGCCGTACTTTTCTTGCGGGTGTAAATGAAATTACATCAACCCGTGAACTGTAAAAAGGGAATAACATGCTCAAAGTAAAGAACGCCTTGCCGGTCCCGGTGGCAGCGCGGTCTAGGGTGTAGGTATGCGGCCGCTCTCCTGCTGAGATTGTGGGTTCGAATCCCACCGGCAGTATGGATGTTTGTTGTAAGTGTTGAGTGTTGAGTGTTGTCTATGAAACGAGCTGACTCCTCGTCCAGAGGAGTCCTACCAACTGTGGTGCGTCGTTGTGTGTGATCTAGAAACCTCGTGAAAGAGGAGGTCCTGAGCCATTGGGGGCTGTTGCGCCCAAAAAAATCGCCTTTGTGAAGTCTGTACTACGTCACAGAGTAGGCAGATTGCGATCTTGTTCAATGTACGTCATGTATTAGTGGTTGCCTTAAATCTTATTAATTTAGCACTTAGGATATCTGAAAGGCCACTATCACTCCCTTATTCAGCTTTCGAAGACATGTTGCTACTACACATACCACATGCTTTAAACTTTAAAATCTGTGCAGCTTTCCCACGCGGTGAGAGCATGTTTCTTGTAAGATTTTGTCAACAAACATACATATTTTCCCAAATTGACTGGTATTTGTAATGAAGACTCGGTGTGTTTATTGTGAGGAAGGAAGTAAAGTTTTTACACATTAAAAAAACTCGTGTTTCAAACAGTTACACAATGTTAGCTAAATGTGTAACGCCCATTCGGTAAGCCAGAGTGACTGGCAGATATTTTTGTGCTGTACCTACATTACTTACCATTTCAAGCACAGTGATAAAAAAAATATGCGTCCACCACTGTGGGAATAAGCAAATGTTCATCCCACTACACAGTTTATTTACGTGTTTCGTAAGATTATTAGAACAGCGCTTATTTCCGCAAAGAGCATGAACTATTCTCATAGTACAACCAACAAGTTACAACTTTTCTCAATTTGTTTATTCCTGTAAGACGCTCTACATGTTTCAGACGGGTTTTCCGTCCATCATCAGGTGCTTAAAACTGCACATACAGCGTCAGGTATTGGTCTGACACCTGACGCTGTATGTGCAGTTTTGAGCTCCTGATGATGGACAGAAAACCCGTCTGAAACATGTAGAGCGTCTTACAGGAATAAACAAATCGAGAACATTTGCATCTTGTTGGTTGTATTCTGAGAATGTATTAGCGATGCACAGACATATGAATGTTAAAAAAGTATAAACTATATATTTGGTCTAGATAATGGACTCCGTGTGTGCTCTCATTGAGAGAGGAAATATATATATATATATGTATATATATATATATGTGTGTGTGTGTGTGTGTGTGCGTGTGTGTGCGCGCGCGCGCTAATGGGACAGGTTTGTGCATCAGGTACTTTGTGTTTTCTGTTAGTATCACTATATCGATGCCCTCTATTCATCATCACCTTACCAGGACGAGCGGGCGACGCCTGGGAACCATTAAACAAAGTAGGGTTCTCTCGGATGTCGAGAAGCATTTGACAAAAGTACAAATGCACATTTTTTGTTTTTGTTTTTGTTTTCCAATGGTTAGAATTTAGTGATTCAGAGAATAAGATTTGAAGTTCGCTCAACAAATATATACTTCACGATAGATACTTCACGTACTTTCGCGTCCCGGTTTACCATTACGCAGTAATTATCCGTTTATTTCATATCAGTTCTTACTCAATGACCATGACATTTCTACGTCTTAATTAAATCCGTAATTTTAAAATAAGCAAGGCTTGCACATAACTTTGTATCACTCTACATTTTATTGAGCAAGCCAGTATAGTGGTGCAGAACAAGCTGTAGTCTTTACTCTAATTTTGTGGCCTTTACCAGTGCCTTACTTAACAACGCTGGTAGTTGTTGAGAACATATTGCCTTGGGCTGCACTGTCAACTGCTGGCTGAATTTACTTTTCGCAAATAACTTAGACAGCGGAGTGACTGCACTGCAAGCTCAGACTACCAAGCAAATGTGGAAAAATTCACGGTAGAGCATTAATTTTGTATTTTGTCGTCCTCAATACTTCAGTCCCGTCTCTGAAAACCACTTAACTTCTTATTGAGCAGGGCAATGAAGACTGTTTCTCTGAGGACAAAACGGACGGGGTTAGAAACTGACTATTCACGACCCTCTATTGTCGACAAAAGGTACGAGCAGAGTCCTGCACTACCCATCATTCCTTCATGTCTTACACAGGGACAACTTGATCTTCAACCACTCTCCCGAAAACAGCACTGTTATGTCGGCCACTATAGACTATACATACATTCACTTACACTTATCTTTCATCATTGTGTATAAAGTCATATGCAAGACTTTAATAAAATCGCGTTTACGATTCAAAAAACAATAAAATGCTACCGGCCTTGCATACAAACAATTGAAAATGCTTAGCAGTTCTTCGCGATTATAATAAGTGAAGAAGGCTGTAGCTTCGACACGTTTCCGGAATCACTTTTTGTCTGAGAAGTACAAAACAGTGCCACATTTCCTACAAAACATTCCCCCTTATGCTACACTTCTGATAGCGACTGTAAAGATGTTGGAAACATTCCTGGAAGACATTTTGTGATAGAATTTTCAGCTCTTCAGTCGCATTCTTGATGACGTCTGTTGCATCACAAAAGCGCCGGGGCTTCAACGCTGATATCAGTAGAGGGAACAGGTAAAAATCAGCTGGAGCAGGTCAGAAGAGTATGGGGATGTTCCATTGTTGTCACAGTGTTCTTTGCTAAGAAATCCCCGACCAAAACCGACCGGTGTGCTGGAGCATTATCGTGAAGGAGAAACCAACTGTTGGTTTACCATTTTTTCTGGACGTTTCCTTCTGACCGCATCCCTAAGGAGACGAAGGATGTCAACGTACATTTCTCTATTTACAGTAGCATTTCCTGTAAATTATAGCAGCGAATTGTGGTAAATTTTAGAAGCTACTGTGCATTATCACTGCGGACTTCCATACTTCTTTCTTTTCTAAAACTTTAGTAAAGACTGAGGCCTGACGAGTCATTCTTTTTTTTTTTTTTATATAAAGTGGCTTCTTAACCATGTAAATAAATTTTCAGTGAAATACCCAGCATCGGAATGTATGTAACCAGTGTACGAAATTTGGTCTGCACAGTTCC
>Ga0123352_10007604_pt1 | contig 16742 bp, 13 predicted proteins | sample TergutLab28metaG_FD_89700 | JGI IMG/M metagenome (GOLD analysis project Ga0123352, IMG submission 89700) | Labiotermes labralis P1 segment gut microbial communities from Petit-Saut dam, French Guiana - Lab288 P1 | ecosystem: Host-associated > Arthropoda: Insects > Digestive system > Gut ... | reverse complement strand
TTAAAATGTCAGTAAATTTTGAATTTAGTTTTGCTGCTCAAATAACGTGCTTCTTTCCCGTTAGCGAGGTACAGAAATATATCCTTCATGGTGCTCATATATATGGTCACATACCACCACCATCATCATCATCATCATCATCATGTTCATGAAGGTTTAGGAGTGTTTCCTGTTCCTTAATCAAGATGAAGTTGGTCCCTCCATCTCTTCCTCGGTCGTCCTATGTTCCTTCGTCTTTTTGGCTGATATTGTAGTGCATGTTTTGGTATACTATTTGTGTCCATCCTCTGTACGTGTTGTAACCACTTTTCCTGGTACTGTTTTATTTCCTTCACTATGTTCTGTGCTCCCATTTTTCCCCTAATGCATTGATTATTTTCTTCGTCTAGTTTTTTATTCCAAGTAAGTGTATCAAAAATTTCATCTTGCTGCTTCTAAACGTTGTTCCTCTCTTTTCTTCAGTATCCAGGCTTAACTTCCAAATTACAATGCTGCTTTAGCTGTAATGTTGTGAATTCTTAATTATATATTATTTAATCTGTGTTATCAATCAAGAAACTGATGAACAGTCACAGCTAGACAACACCTGTCGAAAGAAGCAGATCATTCACGAAGCAGATGAATAACTGGCGAATAAATTCGGTATTTTCTACATTTTGTGAGCAAGTAAGTGTTGTGATTAGAGTAAAAGTGTAGTGAGAGGCAAATATAAAACATTCGCAGACCTCTCTCGAAAATAATGGCACAAAAAACAGTTCTAATGTTTCATCTCGTGAACACAATTCGTAAACCACGTAACGAACCTTCATAAATTACTTTCGAAGTTAATAATATTACACTGAGGCGCAAGATTCCAGGAATGTGTTTTTATTTTCAAAAGGATTAGTGCAATGAAATGTGGAAGCAAGCAGGTGTTCTGTAGATTTGTAGCGCTGTGGTTTTGTCGTCTCTCCTGGAATGTTTCGTAACTTGCAGAACTTCGTGCTTGCCGTAGTCGCACATAAAACCAGGTTGATATTGCCAGTGAAAGTGGAAGTGTGGGTAAAGATTGTTACGATTAGCGTAATTGCTAAGTAATTAGCCATTAAATGTAATCTGTTCACTGTTAAATGTTAATTAAGGTGTTAAATTATTCTCATATACAGGCTAGACTCTTTCAAGCGTTGTGATGTACAATCAGATATTTTTCGCCTTATCTATATTTTCTTTCATATTTTTATCGCATCTATTATATGCTTTTCACGTGTCTTCTTCAGAGTATTTATCTCAGTATTTAGCCAACTTCATGCACAAAATTTGTTTCACAATAAGTTTTATTTCATGCCACTACATGTTTCGAGCACATGTGCTTAACATCAGGAGGTAAAAATTGTATTACACAGCCTCTGGTATCATCACACCTATAGGTGGCCGTCTCGTGCCACCTATATGTGTGATGATGCCAGAGGCTGTGTAATGCAATTTTGACCTCCTGATGATGAATACATGTGCTCGAGACATGTAGAGGCATGAAATAAAACTTATTGTGAAACAAATTTTGTTCATGAAGTTGGTTAAATACTGAGATAAATATACTGAGATGCACGGTCAACAAAACGTCAAAATTCTTCAGATTAGTTTCAAATAACTTGCTGTCTTATAGTTGTGAAGATCATCAATATATTTATATATTCCAAAGATGAGGAAATGGTATTTAATGGGGCTGGTTCGAGAGTCCCGAGTAACTGCTGACTTCAGACGTTTTGATCCTTTGGGTTCGACAATTACGCAGTACCTTTATCGCTGTTGTGCCATTATTTCCACAGCTAATCCACCAGCTGAAGACCCTGCAATATGCACCTGACAGCATCGAAGATATACTTCTAATTACCTTAATGAGAATATGGAGAAAAATTAGGCATCAATCCAAGTGTGCAGGGTAATTGTCATCCCATACAAGTACTTTGTATTTAACGCAAATTCATTGTTTCCAAAGCCAAGTGTGTCTGTTCCTATTTCTCCCTTTACTATGTTTTGTTGCAGGTGTAGGTAGCATTCGACGTCGGACAAGTTGAATGCTAATGTTTATCGTTACACCGTGCATTTTGAAATCTACGCAGTTCAATCATCAACAAATGCACTATTTATTAACTTGATTAAAAGTTTTAAATTTACATTAAATACACAATAATATCTCTCCTACATGTTTCAGTCTTTAATGACCATCATCAGGGAACTTTGTATGTACCTAACTAAAGTTATATTTATGGTAAACACTTGGTAAAATTACGTCGTTATATAAATTAGGTAAAACTATTTTACTGAGTGTTTTAACATAAATATAACTTTAGTTATGAATAGATAAAGCTCCCTGATGATGGTCATTAAAGAAGGAAACATATAGGAGCGATATTATTGTGTATTTTAATGTAAATTTAAAACTTTTAAACACGTTAGTACACATTGCATTTGCTGGTGAGTGAACTACGTAATTTGAATGCTACCTAAACCTGCAACAAAACATAGTAAAGGGAGAAATAGGAACAGACACACTTAGGCACTGGCTCTGGAAACAGTGAACACCAGGTACCCTGCAGACAAGTGGTTGCACATTTTCAAAGGTGGCTCTCAAATGGATGGATACATAAATGCTGGTGCTGGCATTTACTGTTAACTTTTCTCCTCCTATATGACACTGGGAGAGCACTCAACTGCCTTTCATGGAGAAATTGAAGCCATACGCACTGCACTACGTCTGCTGAACCTACACCAGAACAAATTTTAAAGAGTCGTTATCTTTTCCGACTCAAAGTCCGCAATTACTAACTGCGGGATCAACAGAAACTGTGATATCAACAGAAGCCAGAGACTGCTGCCAGGTCCTAATATGACAACTTAAGGCAAAACATAACAAATTGCACTGCAGTGGATACCAGGACACTGCCAAATCGTAAGGAACAAACTTGCCGATCCACTGGTCAAAAAGGGTGCGAAAATTACAAAACAAATATTAGAGAAACATCCTATCATTCTATTAAACTACACTTAAAACAGGTGTTCCAAAGTGTACACAGACATGAACTAGAGACAAAGTTATCCCAAAAACCAAGGAAAAAAGAAATAACCAAAATACCAGGCTGGCCAAGAAGAAAGGCAGTTGCAGATTTTCGATTGTGCGTTGGGCACGATTACTGTCTGGGTACACACCTTCACCACACTGCAATCCGCCCTGACCCCTACTGCACGCTATGCAGCCTCCTCGAACCCACGGACAGAAACCACTTAGGACAATGTACCGCACTATTTAATTGGCGAGAGTGTGGGCGATACTGGAAGGCCAGGACAAAAACGATAGAAAACTGACTTTGCTTCTTTTCTATTACTATTTTTGTGACTAATCCTTACCATGAGAACTTTATATTTACCTTGAATGCTGTTTATAGTACTTATAGTGTTTATGGTGTAATTGTAATATTTTATTGGTCGCATAGGTCAATGATAAATAATCAGTGAACACGCTATTAGGAAAATAAAATATATCTTTCTTATTGAAAATAATAACAGGAAACTTCCACACACATCAGGTGTACGCGAGTATTTTTGTCTAAGCAAAACTCAGTTTCAAGAGAGCGTCGTACACGATCGACAAGAGGGGTATTTGTCGTAAATAATTTTGTTCTTTTGACGGCTTTTTGCATATCATTAGGAATTTATTGTTTGTATTGCACCATTGTGTAATAATATGTACCACCTTCTCAGTTTGAAAAAAAAATGTGTAGGTAACTGACGTGCAAAGGGACGTAAAGTAGCACTATACTGAAGAAATGCTATTAATGAAACGGTGGGGGTCAATAATAAGAAGTCCGATACAAAGTACTTGACTTTTACCACGGCAAGCAGCGTTCCAAAAGTGTAATGCAAAAAAAAAATATCGTTTTCAACAAAGTCTAAGGCAGCAGTTATCAAAGAACGAAAAAGCGAAAGGTAAAACTGATGAGCATGATTGTGGACTGCAAACTGAGAAAAGCCCGGATATTGTGGATGCCCCATGTTTTAAATCCCAGCTAAACTTCCGAGTGGAAGGAGAATTTCAGGGAAAAAAAAATTAGAATCTGGCCTTCACAAAATCCACAGCTTGCCTTTGCTGACCCACAACACGTACAAAGTCACAGTTTGGTGCGCATTTTCACGTTTCTCTATACACATGCCTCACGCTCATGAAGGTATTAATGAACGCTAATGTCTACACTACATGAGTTTCCTGAGAAATACGTTTGTCCCTCTCATGACAGGATATGGGTGATATAGCAACAGACAGAATTTGTTCTAAAAATCTTGCCAAATTTACACCAACAATGGGGACCTAAAGGTTTTATAAAGTTTTCCATAAGACGTTCCTTTCAAAACTTAAGGAAGAATCATCATGGCCAAAACTGGACCAAATCTAAATTCCTTGACAGTTTTCTATATGTTTACTTGAAGGAGAGAAAATAAAAAATCCCTAAAAAATTAAGGAGCTAAAGTTCCCAAATAAATCTAGACACTCTCACTAAATTTCTGGGCAATTCGCTCTCTCGTTGGCACAAAGTTTATGACCTTCGAGGTCCTTACAGTGTCGTATAGTGGAAGAACCAAACTATTCTACATTTCCCTTAAATTGACATCAAGCATCTTCGAAGTACAGTATTTCCTCTGCAACTGCAGATTCTTACATAAGGAGGAATTAATATTTATTGGGTAGTTTTCCTTCTGGACGCTAATTCTCCAACCGAAACAGAAAAATTCTTATGGCCTATTCGGGTCTTGCAAGGAAATATATTTTAAAATTGCCTCCTTCCTGTTTTAACGACCACTTCCACTATCTCTCATATTATCACTCCCCTTTCTCATCACCATAATAATAATAATAATAATAATAAATGTGGCTCAACAGCCCAAATCGGTTCTAGGCCGCTTCGTTGTTGAAGTTATAGATTACATACACACACACACACACACATGCACACACACCATCTGGCAGGACTACTCTGAACGAATGATCGGCTGGTCGCAGAGGCCGCTACCTACACAATGCACAACAAACACAAGAGCGAATATCCATGGCCTCAGCGGGATTCGAGCCCGCAATCCCAGAAATCGAGGGCCCGGAGACCTACGCCTTAAACCGCATGGCGATTGAGATCGGCAAGAAGAAGAAGAAGAATACTGCCAACGCCAATGCACACTAGTCATTATTCAGTAACACTGTAGCAATCAGTTATCAGGATACTGTCCAGTATGTTACGATGTTGCTTGCTGCATGTTTCATTGCCCAATACATTATTTACAACGCTTACATTGTTTATACGCATATGTTACAGCGCGTGTCACTTGCCTTCAGCAACGGTACGTGAAATACATATTTCAGCGTGCTGCCGTGACTAGGATGGAAGAAATCGCTGTTTTACTTAGAATATAGCATCCCCTAACTGCGGACTGCCCTACACGCTGACAGGACAGGGGCGTTCTTTTATAGAACTGGTGACGTATTTGATCAGTTGTGTAAACGAACTGACAGTACCAACATTTGAATATTTCTTCAATAAAAATTTCTGGGAATGTAAACTGAATGATTTTTTATTTAAGTAATTTGTTGTTGTTGTTGTTGATAATGATGATGTTGATGTTGTTGTTGTTGATGTTGTTGATGATGATGATGTTGTTGATGTTGTTGATGATGATGATGTTGATGTTGTTGTTGTTGATGTTGTTGATGATGATGATGTTGTTGATGTTGTTGTTGATGTTGTTGCTGTTGTTGTTGTTGTTGTTTCCACTACTATTGTTATTCTGGCAGTTACTGCTGTTTCGTTTTGGAAACAGCGTGACCACGAAGTATTCAACACACGTGAAATATGATAAAATATTCTCTGAGATAAAATACCGTCCGTACAATTGAGGGTAGAGCTAACCGCTGCTCTGGTGGAAGTAAATAGCGAGCATTACGCTGTAGCCGCTTCTTGGTCTTGTTCTTGCACGGCGCAACAGCCTGATGTCGGGCCTTGGCCTATTCTATACAGATTCTCCACGCTTGTCTGTCCATTGTACATCTTTTCAAATTTCTTATGCCCAATATCTTGGGATCCTCCTCTACGTCCTCATTCCATATTCTTTTAGGTTTACCTACAGGTCTTTCGCCACCGAATGTATTGCATAGTAACTTCCTTGGCATGCGTTTGCTATCCATGCGTTCAATATGTCCAGCCTACTGTAACCGTTTCAACTTATCACCAATCGATATGCGTGGTTTATTATACAGTTTGTATAGTCCATTATTCTCTATCTGTCTTTTTCTTTTACTCTTCACTATATTCATCTCAGTATCGTTCAATCAGAATAATCGATGGCCATTCCAGATTTTTTTTAATTGATGGTCCTTTTCTCACACCCATACAATCATCGAAAATTTCTCTATCCAAAGCTACGTGCCTGGGTACAGTAATTACATTGTCGGCATACGTCACGATCGGAGATGATTTGTAGGATATTTTATTATTTTTCTCTAAGTTAATCTGTCTTATAACATACTTCAGTTTTGAAAAGTAAAGATGTGCGGCCATTCTGTTACCCTGTTGTTACCCTTGTGTTGTAAGAATTTTATCCGTTGGCTCCTCCTGAATTTTGACTTGACTAGACGTATCTGTTATGGCGACTTTTATTAACTGACTAGTTTGACTGGTAATCCAAGTATCAATAAGGCTGTCTGTAAATTCTATCTTAGTATGCAATCGTGTGTCTAAAATCTACAAATATCATGTGGGTACCTACAGTATGTTCCACACATCTCCAACGCCTTCTTATAGTATACAGGTTTACTTTATACAGTATATAAAGTAACAGTTGTAGATCTTCCTAATCGAAAACCAACCTAGTGTTTTCACAATATGCAATACAAAATGAATCCAACATTATTTTCAGAATTGCATTTAAAATCTTGTAAGATGCTTAATTACTACAAAAAATGCATCACTCCTTTTGCTAACAGGACGTATGTTGCTTCTCTTCCAGTCATCTGGTTTGTTTTCTTCCTCCCATAACTTGATCATTATTTGATGTAGAATTATTTACAGTTCCCCTCCTTCTGCCTTCAATAATGTAAATGGTATAAAACCACTTCCTGGTAATTTGTTTATTTTTTGATTTTCCACATATTTTTGGACCTTTTCTAAGATTGGTGATTCCATCTCATACTTCTTCCCCTCTGATCTATTCATATGTGTATGTATCTGAATCATTTTTCTTATTATTTCCCCAATTATTTACCTATTATTATTTCTAACAGTCTGTCGTGTGTTTATAGTCCTTTCCTTTTAGGATTCTGGCTTGCATATAAGCTTGTTCTGTGTTGCCAGTTTTAAAATCTTCTTCCATTTGAAGTAGCCGGCTTTTAAAAAATTCACGCTTATTTCTCCTACATATTTTATTTTCTATATTTTTTGCTTCTTTGTATGCTCCTTGCCTATTTATAGTTCCTCTTTCTATACATTCCACATTTCTTGTTTTTAAAATCTAAGATTTTCAGACAGTCCCTGTCAAATAATTCTCGTGGATTATAATTATATTTTCCTCGGTAACCTAACGTCTCTTTGGCCGTTGTCACAACATTAGACTTTACTCTCTTTCACACCTCTTCAAACGAATCCTCCAAGGGGAACTTTTTTGCGTGAGTCTGTCGGAAATTTTAGATTGCATTTTTTTAAACTTTCTATTCTCTTTGACGCAAGATGCGTCAAGCTCGGAATATCTTCTACCTTCACGTGACTTTTATTTTTGGTTTTATTTTAATTTAAATCGGGCCCAGTATCTGTCAGGCTCAAAGTTGGCACATCAAAGTGACGTTCCTCAAATATATAATTTGCAAAGTGCTTATTTATTGAGATATGTTAACTGTGATTAAAAACGTGCGTCATCGGGTGCTGTCCACGTTACATTGCGACGTGTTGATGTGGGAAACGTTTTGAACTTATCACCAGGTTTTTACTGGTTCTAAAGTCAATATTTTCTACTACCGTTTGTTATATCATGCAGACCGTGTGCACTTGAATTTCCTGTGTTTTATTTTTTTCCGACTTTCGCATTCAGATTATCTAAAATAACTGTTGTGTCACTGGTTGGTACTGAATCATTGGCTCTTTCCAGTTATTGACAAAACCCTTACTTGACTTCGTTTTCCATATCATCCATAGAAGCATTGACATTAATCACTGTAAAAAAACTATGTAAAGAATTTTGTCTTAATTCTCACAGTACAGATCCTCTCGTAGACAGGTTTAAAACTCACATTGCCATTTATCAGCCGTTTAACTGTCAAAAAGGCTACAGCAAATTCTGTAGCTCCCCCCCCCCCCATTTCCTCTGCCGCAAATTGTGCGAGTCTTTAAATTCATTACGACATTTTCCTATCTCTCGTATCTCTTGTAGGGTTGTTATTTTTATTTTACACGCAATAAGTTGCTGTTGTTGTTGTTGTTATATTAGGAGATTTATGGATCCAGCTTTGTCTCTTGTTCTGACAGTCCATGTACCAAAATACATTTCCACATTCCGTTGTCCATACATTTTCCGTTGACTTCTAATTCTGTAGCTTTTCTTCAGGTTTCGAAGTATTTGGTGTTTTATGGAGAGGTGTCAACCCCTTTCCCACCCAAACTAGAAGATCAGATCTCCGTATGTATGATCCCCGGACACAGGTTGACCCGGCTATTTCCCCAGATATGTTGCAGCTATAGCCGTTTTACATCCAGTATCATTTGTATGAAACTGAGTGACCACGAAATTGGGAACGAATATTATTGTAATATTCTTGTAATGTATGGCGCTTTCTCAATTTGTTCTTTGTAACCAAAACATCTCCTCGAAGGTATTCATACTTTGATGTAGTGGTGGTGCTTGTGTGTTCATATAATCCTGATAGCTATGCTGGCCATAGCGTAGCTGCTGGTAGGGCCTCCCACGTCAGACAGCTCAAATGTGATGGCCCACACAAAAATGGGTAGCCTGGTCCTGCAGATTTGGACCTGGGCACGAGGCTGACAAACCCATCCCATAAAAATAATTGTTGAGAAGCTTCTAAAACTGGAAGAGGCTAACGTCCATCATGGACTGTAATGCCATAAGAGGTAGAAGAATACCTGAACTTACTCCAAGCATGTCTTAGAGGAAATATATAGCCACTCTTCAGTCCAAGGGTAGTTTATTTATACTCCAACCCTGTGTGTGCTTCTTACCTACGCCAGCAATGCAGTCCTTATGTCAAAACCACTAAAAGATAAATACACACTGATTCAGGAGGGAAGATCAATATTCTAACAAGGGACATTAACGCTCAATGTAAGAAAAAAAAGTTCGTATGGACATGCGTCTAATTACGAAAGGTTACCCAGATAAAGCTATTTGAATCCACAAATACAAAAGCTTTGTGAAGGGTAATACTCCTAATATTGACATCTCCTCCTAAACTACTCTCTATATTTTTGATTTCGTGCGCTAAATCCCTTGATTTCTGTCAGTCCGTATAAATAACACAGAACTTTTAAACCACTCCCAGTGATTTATGTTGACATGATAACCCCAAAACGTGAAAGCATAACCTCCTTTCATGCTGCACTAATAAAAAGCGCCTTAAAAAGCAATGAAGTCTTTCCTGCGACTTGCATGGGAAGAGGTTACCAGTTATGTCGCTGAAGCCTTCGGTTATGATCTTATTACTTCAAACACAAAATGTTTAGACATTTTTCTTGATTTCTGGTTGCGGGAATTCAAGATAAAGAATGTGAGAATATCTTCTGTAAGAAATACTGCCTGGAACGTAATTAGAAATTCATTATGAGAAAAACACCACCAGTTCGTATGAAGTTATGTGACTTTACGATTTTAATAAATTCACATAACTACATGTACACTCGATGGTTTTATTCTCACAGTGAAGCATCAATGCGAGGTAAAGAAATATTTACAATTCAGAAAGTCACTTTACCGTCTGGCATAACGTATTTGTGTTCAACACAGAAAAGTGAAAGTCTTTGCGAACCATAAATGAATAGCGGATACGATGTCCGTTATTAAACGACGCTATAAAATTTCAGTCATTCCTTAACATTAGACGGAATTAAAAAATACATTTTCTAAAATGAGGAATAAAATGTAATGGGAAAGAGACTGTGACCTACATGAAAACGTCTCTCTCTGCATTCGCTTGGGACTAAAAAAAAACACTAATTTAGAGATATTTATTGGGTACAGCCTAGTTTTATTTTTGATTTCTCCACATAGTTCCACACAATTACTACAGAGTACATAGAGACTAAGTGACAACAGCATGGATCAGTGGCCATTCCTGAGGCCGAGGTTAGGTTTAGCGAAACGGTATTTTGCGGCATTGTGTAACATTCCGCTAGACCTCACTTCCCGATAAGGTCTCCACACTGGTAGTCACCAGAGGATAGGTCACATTAAGGTTAACGGTGGAGAACCTGGCTTTCAGATGTAGGGGAAATATGAGACTATTATACGGAGGCACACGCAGTAATATTTTTAAAAGGGTCCCACAATTCCGTAATACAAAAATGTTCAATAAAACTTTTCACCACTTGCCGTAAACGCCAGGTGACCGTAGCCTGTTCACTGGTAATAATCCTTTGACTTAATATTCCTGTCTTACAGCTTTTCTTTTTCTTTTTTTTTTTCTTTTTGCAGCATTTTACAGATTATTTCAGTAAATATAAACAGCCAACTAGATGCAACAATAACAAATTTTATTGATAATTACAATCAGCTCAACATGTTTCGGGTGATAATTTCGCCCATCCTCAGGAGCATTAGAGTGTGGTAAAATGCACCGACGGTGCTGCCTGCCAGCAACATCGTCGGTGCATTATACCACAAGCAGTAAACAGTCTAGTGCTCCTGGGGATGGGCGAAATTATCGCCCGAAACATGTTGAGCTGATTGTAATTATCAATAAAATTTGTTATTGTCGCATTAGTTGGCTGTTTATATTATTGTATCTGTGACGCACGGTCACACAAACATAAAAAAAACAGATTATTTCGTTTTTTTTGGCGCATTCGCAATATTGCGAAAAGCGATTATTAGCCTCGTAATGTCTATCCGCCTGTCCTTCTGTCCATCCGCATAAAGCGTACATTGCCTCTCTCGTTAACATCCGTAGCCACATCACGCTACCAGACTGCAGGATAAAATTCTAACATTAAAAGAGAAAGCATTTCTTTTGAAAATACATCAAAAAGTAGAAACCTGGTAGAGCCAATATTTACAATCGATTCGGTGACAACTGTACTTCATAAAGGGGCGTAAGTGAAATGGTTACAAAATGACCATAATTATAATTTTGATAAAATTCAGGATAGAAGATGTCCACAAAATATTCCTGTGTATTATGACTTATGTAGAAACCTGGAATAGTAAATACCTTACTTTTTTAGGGGCGTAACAAAATTTCTATTCAAAATCCCCACCTTTACTTACCAATTTTTATACAATTCGGGAAAACGGATAAGCATTAAATTCCGTTTCTTGAGAATCCGAAGAAGGAAGGCCACACCTTTCCTATGGACGTAAACGAGATTACAATTACGCATGTACTGTGAACGCTTTCAATACTTCAGAAGGAAAAATTCCTTAGTAAAGACTTTTCACTATTTAACGACGTACAAAATGTTGTAATAACAAACAATACTGTAATTTTTACACTTACCATTTTTTACATACTGCAGAATTTTAACATTTCAAACATTTCATTACGGGCGTTATAATAGCTAGACTAACGTGTTAGGCTCATAATCCTCTTTCCTATAAATCCCTGAGGATGGCACACCGGTGTCGAAACATGTAAGAGTTTTAATAATTGTAATGAATTTTATTTTATTGAGTGCATTTGTTGGTGAATATATTGATTGTAAGAATATACAAGGTATAAACAATACAAAGTCATGAATAACTTAAATATGGTGGGCGTTTACTTTGCGGTAGGAACTGCGTATTTAAAAGTAATACGTGTATATTTAATTTTCGTCTTCGAAATATTAAGCATTTGTTAGATTGAAATTCTTGTTGAACTTTTAAAGATAGGGGTTGGTTTTCCAGATTTAGGTCGGGTGTAGTTCCAGCAATTTTGCATTGAATACAGGAGACAGGTTAAGCAGTTACGCCTTCTGTACCGATCCGAGAAGAACCTCGTGTGATCCGTGCGTATACGTATTATATTTTCGGGGGTTTATTCCGTCCTGGCGAATGATTGGGTAATTGCATGAGTTGGCAGATTCACACCCAATCCCAAAGTTACGACTGTCTTATTCTCACCTACCCTCAATATTTAGGGGTCAATAAAATGGCGGAATATTTTATCATGATGTGATAACGGGTCATGACCACTTCCTATAAAATACTTTGTAGTTAAAGTGGGTAAATATCGCGTCTTTTGCGAAATTATCCACCTACGTTTTTATTGAGGCTTGGAAGGCTTAGACAGAAATTATTTAAGGACACAGATAGAAACCTTTGGACACATAGACGAGTCAAACCGGGCTTCTTTCAAATAAAAGATAAAATTTCTAGTTATACATTCACAGAAATAAATTTTTTGAAACACACACACACACACACACACACATTCGGCGATCCTAGGGTATGTAGAAACGTTCTGTGGCTGAAGCTGTCATGTTGAGAAGGGAATATTTTTGATAAAAGATTTTGATGTAAGCCTCTCGACAAGACAGCAGGAAGCATTGGTGAGATATAGTCGGCTGAGTGTGCAGTTGCTAATATTTGCCGTTCTGTCGCTGAAGTAGTAAGAAAACTCTTAAGATCAAGTGACAGTTTTATTAGCAAACAAAATCTCAAACTTTAGGTGATACATCCCTCTTGTGCTCAGATCAATGAATGTATCCAAAGGAGCTCCATCACTGTGGAAATAGCTGCTCACAAAGGAGACTAGTTTCGGCTAATTTTCGGGCCATAATCTGACCTGCATACCGGAACCCATGAAAGAAAGTTTCGGCCCATTTCAGTTTCTTTCTTGAGTTCTGGTATACAGGTCTGACGATGACCCGAAAGTGGGCCGGAACTTTCGCGAATTCTGATATACAGGTCTGACGATGGCCTGAAAATGGGTCGGAACTTTCGTGGGTACTGATACAGAGGTCTGGTGATGGACTGAAAATGGGCCGAAACTTTCGTGGGTACTGATATAAAGGTCTGGTGATGGACTGAAAATGGGCCGGAACTTTCGTGGGTACTGATATAGAGGTCTGGTGATGGACCGAAAATGGGCCGAAACTTTCGTGGGTACTGATATAAAGGTCTGGTGATGGACTGAAAATGGGCCGGAACTTTCGTGGGTACTGATACAGAGGTCTGGTGATTGACCGAAAATGGGCCGGAACTTTCGTGGGTTCTGATATACAGGTCTGACGATGCCCCGGAAATAGGTCGAAACCAGTCACCTTTTTATTAAACTGTTGTGCATAACGGAACTCCTTTGAACACACTTATTTGAAAATCTAATTCACTCTCAGAGTGTGGACATAACGCGACAGCAATTTCTTCTGCATTTGTTTATAGCGTCATTGAGTATATAACTGTATAATATGCTCTATATTCACACCATTTCATGTAATTTTACTTTCTAAATAACACGCGCGGCTTGTCTTATGTGAACTGCTAGTATATCCATGTTATCAGCAACGTCCAACTCACAAGAAACTTTGCACTTCGCGCGTAGCCTGGACCCAGATGCTTCGCCGGGTTTTGTGGTTCTCACTTGGTCCTCAGGCCGGTAAATCTATAATCGAACGGCAGTTTCAGTGGCGAGGAACTAAAACTAAACACCATCCACTTATAACGAACATTAATAACACGCCACTTCTCTTGCTGTTAGCTAATGTTCTCGCTTCACGAGACTACAAACTTGCTACAAGCTACGAGATTTCGCCCCCCCCCCCCGAAACTGATATTGTACGTACTTACGTTACAAAGTACAGCACGGTCATCATTTTATGGAGCTCGTCTTCGGGGAACATTCGAATTTTATCTGCCAGCGACAGGAAATTCACAGATAAAAATAAATCTACATAATGGTTTATTTGCGAAATAAACATGCTTATATTTTGTAAAATTTTAAAATATACCATCTTAATCTGTACAGGTCGTAGTGAAAATCTGAAGCGTTAAAAAGAAAATTATGTGGGGAAATACAGAAATTCAGTGAGGTGACGCAGGGTTATTCGACTCAAAATAATGACAAAGAAAGATACAGGTTGGGCCGATCATTTGGAGTATTGTAACGATCACTATGCTGACAAATGATTATATAGATACACGTTCATAGCCATAATACAGGATATAATACTCATATTACAACTACTTGATTCTTAAGACAATTGGGGCAAATTTTAAATATCTGAGAATAACCACAATAAATCTAATAACATCACGCAGAGAAACTAAATGAAATCTGGAATTGTTTTTTTCTTTCCATTCCATTACACTCCTATCACAAATACACAAACCAGAAAATTTAAAAAAAGCACAAGACAATAATTTAAAGTCCTTCGTCATTGGTGTAAAATTGAATTTTTTTCCACCGCGATGGAGAGAGACGCGTCGTGTTAAAAAAAAGGGGGGGGAATTTGTGGCTTTGCGTGGTACGAAATTAGAACATACCTAATCATTATCGACAATGAACACTAAAAATTAAAGTTATAAAATAGAAGTAAGTAAATGATTGGAGTTTTTGGAAATTTCCCTTAGTGCCAGGTCAGTTTATAGCAGGCAACGTCTGCCAAAAATTAGGCTACAGGCTGATAAATTTAGGCATTACACAAAACGATGAATCAGACAAAAAAGTATCAGAATTCTGACGTTGAACGCAATTATTCAGTCGTCAGAAGAAGCGAAAAAAAAAATGAAAGTCTTATTTCAACATCCATACCAAAACTTTATCTTAGTCCAATACCAATAAATGTTCTCTTGGGGTTAATGATTCTGCATAAGGTAAATTGATATTATACTTTATAATAATTGTTCAAAGAAACGTGGATTTATTAGGAAACAAAAGACATTTTTTTAAATCTAAAGGACTTGAATTATGTATTGGTTTCCAACAAAATCTTTGTTTGGACTTTATGTATCGTCGACTTATGACTACAGTACGATGTTCCTGGCCCCGACCATTCTTCCATAATTTTCAAAATTAGAACTGACCCGCGGGCGGAAGCGGAACTGACTTATGAAACTTAATACTTTGGTACGAAATTTGACGATAGATAAATTCCAAAAATGGGTATTTCTTCGGAGTTTATTTAATCTTCCAATCGCCCCCACAAATTGTAGTAATTCAATGTTAGCCTCCCACTAAACACACCGAGATAATACAGATTATATTCATGCCATGCAAATATTTGGAATTTGAAACACTACAAATTGGATTATAGAATTACAATATTAGGTTTTGTGAAACTAACCATTCTAGCTCAGATTTACAGAACTAAGGTTTAACACGCGTTTTTGCAAGGTCATGGTATCGCAGCCCTTTAATAATAAATATATTAGACGGAAGGTTTCATCTCAAAAAACCTTCATAGGTAGATGGCTATTTTAAGCAGCGGAGTGTAAAAATGTTGGCAAAATTGTTAACAAGAACTACTTGAAACAAAATAACAATATCATATGCTAATTCAATCGGGCTTCAAAATAAAGTTTAAAAACACTTAAATACATTTTAGAAGTAAAATTTATAGTTACGAAGTTGTGAAAAAATACAGAGGTCTACAAAACTAATTGGAATTTAGTGATACACTGCGATTCATGAATAACAGAGTGAAAATATGTAGTTGAAATGATTAACTTGATTAATTCCATAGTGCAGATAGTCCATCAGAAGTTTCAGGATTTCCCTCTTTTTATGAATAAATAATCCTCCACAGAGATATTACACAACTCGCAGCAAGACCCTCACCTGAGCTACTTCAATTTCAGTCAAACATATACGATGAACTGTAACACTTTGTAACTTTAGGCAGTTCAGTATTTATAAATTTCATGCACATATATTATTACCTTTTGCATATTTCCTTGTAAAACTACATCAAAAGTAAATTCATGTTATCTGACATCGATATTTCTTTCCTGAATAATGGGGAAATAGCAGTACAGGGCCCCGGATTGCCAATTATAGTCCACGTCATTTCCTGCGGAAGATGAACAACCTTTAATTAGAATCAGGTCAGCGGTCAAACATGTCCAACATCTTCCAGTCGCTGAACATGTCGCAGTGAATTTATATAAAAGAAGCAACTCAACTGTGAGCCGCCCACGATACAGAAGCCAGGATATTTTCAAAATCCGATCTCTATGTTTCTGTATTCCTAATTTTCCCATGGTTCAATTTCTGACGTACAGGTCCTAAATATATCAGTCACTTTAAGCTATCAACAACAGAGGTACTTCAAATTTATCAAGCTCTGACGATGATAGATGACTTATTGAATGTTAATAAAAATCCAACCAGATGCAACAGTATGCAGATATTTATTTACTGCAAAGCCCGATCGGGCCACGTTGGAGGGAAGTAGCTGTACCAGTATTATGAACTGTACCGGAGGTTGCGGTTACAGTTTTTAGTACTCCTGATGATGGGTGCTGTGACACCCGAAACATGTAGAGTGACTTTGCAGTAAATAAATATCTGCATACTGTTGCATCTG